>JAABUI010000083.1_pt1 | contig 148951 bp, 171 predicted proteins | sample 5559111 | NCBI WGS metagenome assembly JAABUI01 (sample SAMN10711870, study PRJNA513365) | rock metagenome | isolation source: Antarctica rocks | place: Antarctica: Victoria Land, Buttleship Promontory | reverse complement strand
GAAACGAATGACTGAAGTCTCTATTCTTCGTCATTTTGATCAGAATAGAGAGACTATTCTTGAAACAGACTCATTCGACTACGTCAACGATGACATACTTTCTCAGTATGACGACGAAGAAACATTGTATTCGATGATCTACTACAGCAAGAATCTGAGTCTCGCTGAGTGCAATTACGAGATCTATGACAAGAAACTACTAGCAATCATTCGTGCCTTCGAGCATTGGCGACCTGAGCTGAAATTGACTGAGCTACTCATCAAGATGTTCACTGATCATCAAGCTTTAACGTCATTAATGAAAGATAAAGAGCTAAGTAGACGTCAAATGCGCTGAATACAAAAGCTCGTCGACTTCAACTTCAAAATCATGTATCGCTCAGGCAAACAAAACATCAAAGTCGATGCATTGACTCGTCGAGCCGATTCAGTTTCTAGAAGTCTCGAGAATGAACGATGTCGCTATCAGCGAACTACGATTCTCACGTCGAATCGAATGAAAATCGCTGATCTAGAAGAGAAAGAGAACGATGAATCAATTTATCGATTGATTCTAGAAGCTAACAGAATCAACGAGAATTGTATTCTACTTCGTGAAGTCGTATTAAAAGATGAAGCTCAATACGAAGATACTAAATTAAGAAATTGTCGAGTTCAGAACGAAATACTATATCGAAGTGATCTTCTATGAGTTCTCTTCGATGAGCATCTTCAAATGAAGCTAATTCGAGAAGTTCACGATCAATCTTCTATTGATCATTTCGAAATTCTCAGAACGATGAAGATCATAAGAAGATACTACTATTGATCTTCAATGCGAAAGACAATAGATCGATATATTCGAAACTGCTACATTTGTCAGCGATCAAAGACTTCTCGAAATAAATTCAATGAACTACTACATTCTCTATTCATACTCGAACAGCAATGAAAGAACATAGTCATGAATTTCATCATCGACTTATCTTCTTCGAAAGGCAAAAACGTCATACTAACAGTGATATGTAGACTGTCAAAGAAACGACATTATATTTCTTGCTTCACTGATGACGAGAAAATTACAGCTGAAAAAACAGCTGAGCTAATGCTTCAGTGAATATATCAAATACACGATTTACTCGATTTCATTGTTTCGAATCGAGATCTTCAATTTATATTCATTCTATGAATGTCGCTTTGCAAAAGACTAGACATTAATCTTCGACTCTTCACAGTCTATCACTCTCAGATCGACGATCAAAGTGAACAAGTCAATCAGAACATCGAAAGATATCTTCGATTCTTCTGTTCGTACATGCAGAATGACTGAGCTAAGCTACTACTCATGATCGAGTTCATCGACAATAATGCTCTGTTCTCAGTCATCTTCTCGATCTTTTTCTTTCTAAACAAAGACTTTCATTCTCGTATGAGCTTTGAACTCGATGTCATCGAATATGAAAGTTTTCGTGAACGCTTGCAGACGACTAAAGTCGAGAATATATCTGAAAATATGAACAAAACACTGAAGTTTGCTCGCGAGTCGCTAGTCAAAACACGAAAACAAATGATGAAACAAGTCAATAAGCATAGAAAAGAAGTTGATTATGAGATTGAATCAAAGATGTTTCTGAATGAAAGAAACATCATTACAGCGAGATCTTTCAAGAAGCTAGATGACAAAATGCTCGATTCTTTCATCAATCTAGATCTTGTCGACTCTTCATATAAACTGAAATTATCAGAGTCTATGCATGTTCATGATGTATTTCATTCTGACCTGCTTCGCTCTGTCGTCGACGATCTCTTACCTGATCAAAAGAACAAATCCTCAGATTCAATAGTGATAAACGACGAAGATGAGTGGAAAATCGATGATATATTGAATTTTCGTCGATATCAAAGACAACTTTAGTATAGAGTCAAATGAAATGACTATGACAATGATCTCAATTGATACAACGCTGATGACGATGAATTTATGAACGCTCAGAAGATCGTTGACGATTTTCATATTCAATACTCGAACAAATCGCACTAATCGACAATTCAATCAATCACGATTTAACAGATCTGAGCCTGTGAAATCATGATTGAGCAATCAATCGAGTCGAGCAGAAAATACATTCATGCGAACATGAATCGTCGAAGAGAGAGAGTAATGTCACGATTCTAGCCTTGTCAGGCTCAGCCTTCTAGCCTTACCAGGCCTATTCTCGCTCCGTCACCTTGACTAGTTTCTATTGGGCCTAGCGTCGACTGAGAAACACACATATGTAGCCAGCTTCTTTCTCGTAGCTATCTTTCTTTCTTAGCATTTATCTTCTAGTTAAATGACATCTCTATCTGACTCGCTCTAGGCAGGTCTCTAACAAATAGCAAAGAGTATCTTTGATTCTTTTGCTTGAAGTGCATTGCATTTTGCAGTCTGATGATCTGCATTCTGCAATAAATCATCTGTAGATAGCAGCTGATAAAGCAGAGTTACATAAGTTTCTTCTCTTCTTTTAGCTGCAAGCATTATCAGCTTGACAAATTTTGATATCTTGCACAGATTAATTCATATTTGCTTTGCATGTTGAGTACTGTTTTCTCAATATGATCAGCAACGCTTACGTCAATGAATATTTAAGTTGATTTCATTTAATCACAAGTAATCAAGAATCATATCATATTCTTGCATGTTCACAGCATGAAACTCAATGTTTCAACTTTTGCAAACTTTCTTATGATCAATCAACTCAATATTGATTTGATGCATATCATAACAAAGAATTCAATGATCATTGATCATTTGAATCTGTTTCAGAATTGCATGATTCTTCAATAACTTATGCTCTTTTACTCATAATTGCAATATAAAGTTTCGCTCAATCTCAGAGTCAATAAGACAATGAGCTTCGCGCATTCTTTCAGAGACATTTGTCAATATTTATATCATCAATGCACATGATAATCATCTTTTCATAATTATATTTAATGATTCAATGATAAACATTAAACATTCTCTTTTCTCATTTTTTCATCATGATTGCAAGTCTCTTGTCTGAATATGTAGTTAAAACACATTGAATTATTAATTTTGTGTTTCAACTTCTTGCATGATCAGCATGTGTAAATGAAATGAAGCAACATCTTGCTTGAACTTATTGAACTTGAATGTTGCATCATTTTTAAACTGCGTGCTTGAAGCAGAGAACTTTGAATTCTCTGTTGCAACAATAGACTTCATCTTCTCATGTGAGAATCAAGAACTCTTTTGAGATGTTGCACTTTCACTTTGCTGCAAATGTAACTTCAACAATGCATCAATGTTTTGCAAATGCAAGTCAATGTTTATAAAATGCTTTAGCAGATCAACATAATTGATAAAGATGTATGAAATGCAAAGAAACTCGTTCATAAATGATTTCATTAATCTTCATTTGCAAGTACATCATGCAAATCTTATTAAATATATGATAGTTCAAATCTGCATACAATTTGATGAAATACTGTTCAAAATTCATGATGCTTTGATTGACTTGCTGTTTTGCAGCTTCAAGTTGATGTTTTGTTTGAAAGTTACAAATTTCAGAATTATTAAGTTTAGCACGCAAGTATTCAGTGTAGTACTTTCAATCAAGTTTCTCATCATGATTGTGCATGCTCATCACATGATCTTGTCATTGATTGCAAGACTTCTCTGACAAGTATGATGCAGATCATTGCAGCTTCTTTTGTTTCGTGATGAAATTAAATGACATTGCAACTATGAAGTTTTTGCAATCTTGCAGTCAGAACATCAAGAAATTATAGTTCATGATGCTTTACTCTTTAGACTTGTGAGATTAATTAGCACGCTTGCGTGCATTACTTTAATAGTGATCATCACTATGTTGATGTCGATGATCAAAAATTGATTAAGTCTTTCACTTGAGTTTTGATATGCAAAGTTGCAAAACAAGCAGTACATTCTGCATTTTCAGATTTTTTAACTGCTTGCGTACTTCGCTTGTTAATTATCAACAAATATGATCTGTTTATTCATTAAATTCTTGCAACTTGAACTTTTTATCTGCATGTTTAAATATGTGATTCTCAAATTTGTTTTAATGAAACAATGAATTCTCAGTGTGAAAAAAGTTATTACTTCTTTCAATCATGCAACTTCTGATGAGTCACTGCATGTTTAACATCTTTTACTGAGCAGCTTTGTGCAAATAAAGTAATTAAAACTGTGAGATGATGAGATCTCTTTACATAAAACTGCGTAGTAGAAGATAATAAGATAGCATTTTATTGATGATTGAACTAATTGCTAAGAAACAAAAGTGAAAGCTCGCAGAGTTTTCATCTTCTGTCAAGTCATTATCTTTATTCACTCGTTAATCTCTTTGATCTAGTCTCGCGAGCTAGTCTTGCAAACATGCATCGTTCATAGTTAATGAGATGCATTCTCACAATTATCATTATTTATGTGAATGATTTACTCATTCTAGAATCAAATATATTTGATATAAAAGCTCTGAAGCTGCAATTTGCAGAATGCTTTCAAATGAAAAATCTTAACTCAATCAAATAATATTTAGAAATGCACATAACTCGTGATAAAATCAAGTGAACTCTTTGAATCAATCAAAGCATTTATATCAAGTGAGTCATTGAGTTTCTGAGCATGAGCAGTTGCAGCTCAACGAAAACATCAATGCATCATAAATGTCAGCTCAAGAAGAATGTTTATCAAAAGTCTGAACAATGAATCAAGTATCAAGCTATCTTTGAAGAAATAGAGAATTATCAATCAATTATTGAAATACTGATGTGAGTAATTGGTCAAACATGATCAGACATAGTTTATGCAGTGAGTAAATGCAGCAGATATTTAATGAATTCTATCTTTAATCATGATTTAACTGTCAAACAAATCATTCAATATCTGATCAATACTGCTGAGCTGAGACTTTGATATGAATTTTTCAGAAAGAAGAGAGTTGAGAGAGCTAAATTCTTTGAATATATTGATTCAGCTCATGTGAATTACTTGAATTCTTGAAGATTCATCTTCAACTATATGTTCTTTCTATGAAATGAATTAATTAGCTGAAGCTTCAAACATCAACAATGTGTTAGCATGTCATTTATTGAAGCTGAATACATTGATGAATATAATGCAATCAAGAAATTGATCTTTCTGATTTAAGCATTGAAAGAGATGAAATATGATGATTCAAATATGAATTCAACTATTATTCTAGCTGACAATCAAGCGACTATAAAAATAAATAGCAATCTCGTCAATCACTCTTGAGTCAAGCACATCAATATGTTCTATCACTATATTCAAAACAAGGTAGAAGAGAAAGCAATTAAATTGAAATACATACTCATTGATCAAATGATGATCGATGATCTCATCAAGTCTTTGAAGTCAGACAAATTTCTGAGTTTCAGATCAGTCATGAAACTAGTTGAGCATGACGTCAGCAAGTAAAAGAGCATGAATATACAATCAGTAGAAGATTTGAATAGTCTCATATGAAGTTTCAATTTCTAAGAGAGAGTGTTGAAAATGAGATATGTTCATATGTAACACGTACGTAATGCATACATATAAATCTCGATGTTTAGATATCTTCGCTTCGACTTTAGTCAACTTTAGTCGACTTGACTTTAGAAGTATATAGCTCATCTTTTACTTCTTTCTTTCTTCATCACTATCTATTTATCAATCAACTAAATATATGTCTCTACTACATAGTCAATATATCTACATGCACATATTCGTTCTGACTCTTATATATCAATACATTCATATTTACAAAGTTGAATCTCGTATAGATGAATCTCATAGTCGATCGATCTTATTTACTTTGTATCTTCATTCTCAAGATTATTACGCTTTTTCAACGAAAAAAAGCAGAACTTTGAAGATAGAGCATTAAGAATTAAAGAAGTGACATGAAAGAACAGTTAAACACACGTCGAAAACTCTCTTATCTAAAGTCTTCTTCACTATCGTTCTCAGAGCTCGATCGCAGTCTCAGTTTAAACGGAAAATCTGTGTAAAAAGTCTTTCGATTCAAAGATACATCTATCACTTCTTTCTCTCAGTCATCTTCACACTCCCATCTACTTGCGTTTTCGTTCATTCATCGCTCAAACCCCTTCCCCGGTATCAGACCAATGGCTACAATCTCAGCCACATTCAAATCCTCGCAAACCCTCGCTCTGTGCTGTGACGTCTACAGGCTGAAGTCTAGTCACTGAGCCTCATGGAAACGATCTAGGTGTTAGGCTGTGACGGGATGACGAAGTCAGGCATCGATTTTGAAAAGCAAGGGAGTGCGATCTTGGGATAATTTGGTGGGGGATAGAAAGTTGCGGGTGCGGTCATGGAAATATGATGCACAGGGAGGTGCGAAAATTGAGGGGAAGAGGAAGAGTTGAGACGTCTCATGTCGGATCCTGTGTTGAACAGTCTAGGCACACAAAACAGAATCACTTAGAAGGGTAGAAAGTGGGAGTTGGTGGCACGTGGGGGTAGATATCTTCAACACCGCAGACAAGAAACCCGAATACTAACCCCCCTCCCCCTATAGCCTATCGCCTACTCCCCTTCCACACCCCCCTCCCACGCCACCTCACCCCCCTCAACCACCAAACCCATCAAACCCCCACTACCCAACTACCAAGCCATCACCAACAAAACCCTCTTCACCCCGTACCGTCCATTTCTTGTACATCACAACACACCTTACTTTTGTGTGTTGTGTCGAAGAGTGACGTAGACGCGGGGTCCGGGAGTTGGCAGAGAAGGGTTGGGGGGAATGAGTATGGTGGAAGGGGGAAGGGAAAAGGGAGAAAGAGAAAGAGAAAGGGGAAGGGGAAGGGGAAGGGGAAGGGGAAGGGGATGAGTGTGAGTAAGAGACTGAGCCAATGATTCCTTTTAAAGAAAGGAAGAAGGAGTTTGCGACGTAGTTGGGCTCGACATTTTTTTCATGCTTGTCGTCGATTCGAAATGTAGCAAAAACAATATGACCCGCTTTCTTGCTTTCGCACCAAAAAAAGGTGCGAGACCGATAATCATCCCAACGCATTGACGATCGAAATTGAGAATCGAATCATCTGTAAGTCACACCATTGCGCCTATCCTTCGAAAAGTGCATCTAGAGCTGTTCTCACCGCTGTAACAGCAAGCATCACGTACATTCGCAGGCAGGAGATTGTGAGGGTTCAATAGCTGAGTCGTAGATTGAAGATGTTTGTTGAATGAAGAGAGTGAGATTAACGAAATACTTTTCTCTTTTTTTTAAAAAGGCTAAAAGTGGAGAGAGCATGGTGGGCGAATTCGAAAAGCTCGATGTTTGTTAAAAAAAATTAGTCAACATTCTCATGGTCAAAGTTTTCTCTTTTTAGTCATTGAAAGGCTCGTTTTCTTTTTCGCTCTTGATTATGCGGCTAGTGAGTATAAACATGTTCAGAGCAGTTAGGGTTCTCTAAAGATGTGCTTTACTTTCTTTACTATTCTCAAGGAAATCAGCTAGGTGATCATGCAGCGAAGTCGAAAGCTCACGTCAAAGTGATAAGCTTTCACAAATTTTGAGTTGTCTGTGTGACCACATGGTCATATAGACAGTTCACTATAAACGCGGAAGCTCGTGATCTGTTACTCGCACGGTCAGCTCGCAGCCTCAAGCATAGCTCTTCGTCGCCCATTCTATCGATGTAATTGCACAATGTACAACTAGTCTACGATATATACTGTCTAGGATTTTGAGTCGGCTGCTTGCAGCAGAATTTCCTTGAGCTCATCTGACTGGGTGTAGATTTTCAATCGTGACGATGAACCCGATATTTCACATGGTCAATTATTTGTATTGAAGTCTATATCTAGAAATTTCAAGATTATCGAGTGATCATACTCGTGTCACCATTCGAGAACTGCGAGGTGAGACTGGGTCTTGAAAGCTAATTCTTGACTCGCACGCCCCTTTGAACTTTACTGAGAAGGGCTATAAGATTTACGTTCTCCCCAGCTCATTTTCAAACCCTTTTCACCCGTTTCTATCAAGATCTCGCTGTTTCTCGGCAGCTTCATTGGTCGCCCCATTTTTTCCATTTTAGGCTTAGCCGTCCTTCTGCACTCGCCCTCGCGGAAGATGGAACGACAGGGAGCCAATCTCGTGCCCAGCTGGCCGCAGGGTGCATATGCACCTGCGGCTGAGCTTGGGTAAGTTTTTTTTTTTTCCCTGGCTGACTGCCCCCTGAAAGTGACTACCTTTGCCTTGCGCGAGCATGCGAGGCCACGTTTCCAAACCAAGAAGGCTTGGAGAAACATTACGAGCTGCACGCCAACAACGCCCTTCCGCAGGGGCACACCCTTCAATCATCTACCTTTAATACCAATGCTACTGGACCTTTGCATTTCTCCCCTTCGTGGAACACCGGTTTTAGTCAATCAGGGAACCGTCACGTTCTAAGCAATGGCATTCAGGATACTACTAAACTTGGATCCTCGAATACCCTCTATGGCGACCTTCCCACTATGGGACTTAGTGCCATTCCCATCGGATCAATGAACGGTGCTAGCTATGATCTACCCATTCACTTCGACGATCGTCTTGCTGGACCCTCGAACGGCATCAACTATGATCTGGTTACTAACAACTACGACCTCAGCACAGTCGAAGCCACGCAGAACATCAACGGCGGCTTTGCAATCGGTTCTGGCCACCCGTCTAACCCCTGGACAGCTCATGGCCTGACGCCATCCGCTACGAACACCATACCAACTCATTCTACCAGTGCAGCTACGTCCCCGAACACCAATGACCAGACAAATCGGTCTATCTGCCCCACCTGTTCCAAAACCTTTGGTCGTTCTTCGGATCTTCAGCGTCATGCGAAGAAGCACGAGGTTGGTGGAAGAAGGTATGACTGTTCGGTGGAGGGTTGTGTATTTGTGGGGGAAAGGGGTTTCTATCGACGTGATAAGTTATTGAGCCATTTGCGGAATCGGCATGGGTTGGTGGACTAGAAGAGACTCTGCAAGGTGAGGAGGGAGCCGTGAATGAAGCACAGAAGGAAGCTTTGAAGAGTTAGATTTTTTCCATATAAGATCGTCTCAACATTCTATCTAGATACTCATCATAACTCATTGCTTATACTTAACATCCCCCTTACTAACTGTTGGAATACGAGGTCATATGGGGGCATATTGATATTTTGGTTGTTGCCTAATAGAAGTCTACCTACTTTCGAGTTACATAGTAATTAGTGTCCAGGCGTACTGTAAGCGGCCCCCCCAGAATTACCCCGAAGGTAGGTAGCTTACAGACGAATTTCTGAGCTATTTGAAATTTGAATAGCTTCAATATCTGATGTAGCAGTGCGCCAGCGAGCAATGAATCTGGTGATTTGATGGGTATTGGCGGCTGTGTAGGCCAATGTTTGGTGGTGGTGGTGGTTGGCACAATAAAAACCAACCCGAAAGTGACCAATGAAAATTCCCTGCCGACGGTGCCGAGGGCTATTGCACCCCGCACTAAGCTCATTCTAGTGAGGCTGAAATAGGTACCTCAGTTGCGGACTTGCGGTGAGAGTTGCTGGCCAACTAGCGTGGAATTCCTAGGCAAGCAGCTGAGGGAGTGCTTTGAGAAGAGCCAATGAGAAGAGAGAATGATAGGGGAGAGAATACTTACGTAAGTCACCTGACTTGATTTCTGTTTTTATCAACGTGCAAATCTTTAAACTGTAACATTATGAAAACATGACATGTTCATCATTTTACACATATTTTAACGATTGACTTTGTGGGTTTCGTCTTTATACAAGATGAGTCTTGTCGTTCGTTATACATCAACTATTACAGTCTCAATCGAACCTGTGAACCTTTTTGATGCATAGTACGTTCATATTTGCAAAGTCGAATCTCGTACAGATGAATTCTAGAGTCGATCAACCTTATCTATTTCGTATCATCGCTCTTCAGATTATTGAGCTCATTCACATCTGCGACTTCTTTCTCTTCGCCATATCCACACTTTCATCTATCCGCATTTTCGTTCATTCACTGCTCAAACTTCTTCCTCAGCACCAGATCCATAGCTAAAATCTCAGCCACATTCATATCCTCGCAAATCCTCGCTCTGTGCTGTGCCGTCTACAGACTGGAGTCTAGTCACTGAGCCCCATGGAAACGATCTAGATGTTAGGTTGTGGCGGGGATGCGGAGTAGGTATCACTCTTGAAAAGAAGAGAAGCGTGGCTTTGAGATGGTTCGATGGAGATGAGAGAGCTACGAATACAGTTTTGAGTGCGGTGAGTAAGATGTATGGGTGGGATAGCGGGGGCGAGAGTGAGGAGGAAGAGTCAGAGGGCTTTCCTGCTGGATGGCTGTTGAATAACTTCGCTCGAGCTAGGATCACGTAGGAGGGTAGGGAGCGGGGAAATCGTGGCAGTCGGAGATAACTGCGTTCTGGAGAAGTAGGATAATTAGGTACGATGAGTGTTTTTTCCCAGTTGTTACTCTCACCTCTCAGGTCAAGCACCAAAAAACAACTCACCTCATCAAAAACCCTCATCATAACCAACCTCTCGTAACACCCCGTGCAATCCCTTCCACAAACCTCTCTAACACCTCATCATACTCACCCCCATACCAAACAACCCCCACCCCCACCCCCCGCCACGCCACCTCTCTCCCCCGGAATCCCTTAAAGCCTATCATCCCCCCACCCCCAACCCCCAACCCGCATCCAATACAAAACTCTCTACCATCTGCCGATACCTCCTGCCCAATCCACACCATTCTTTTGTGCAGAAAAGCGATGAAGATGATGGAGTGAGATGGGGAGTTTAAAAGGGGAAAGAGAGAAGATGGAACGGGGAAAAAAAGGGGTTGGTGGGGAAAGATGTGAGGAACACACTGACATGATCTAACTTTCTGTCCTTCCTTGCCCTTTTCCTTCTCGCCACAAACGCATCGACTACGCACTATATAAAATCTCTAAACCACACTACCACTTTTTATCTTCTCGTCGAGAGATTTTGTACCAGCATATCAAATCTATACACCCCGCGCGGAATCGATGTTCTGCGTGTTTTTCGAAAAAAAAATTACGTCCATCTATCTCCAATTGCTTATACTGTACTGTACATACTCTCGAGTCTGGTTTTTAGTATGTAGCCAGCCCTACCATAAGCGACTCCCCCTTACTACAGTACTTTCTAGGCGACCGTCCCCTAAATTAAAGGGACGAACTCTAAACTCTAGGCATCAAAACTCACTATCGCCCGCTGATATTGTGCAATCAATGCGCGGGGGATCGGCTATGGTAGGGGCTACAGTACATACCAAAAACTGACCCGAGAAGTACACCAGTGTCATTGAACAACTCGTTCCTTCGTTTCCTGAAACTTCACGTCGTATCAAAGATGCTTAGAACTTTCCCGCGCCTTCATACTTTGATGAAAAACATTGAAAAAGCGTTTTTTTTTCTGAGAGCGGGGCGGGACCAAGTCAGTCTCCTTTTTCAAAGCGAGCGGGTCGAAAAGAAGAATTGGAAAATTGATAAGCTTGAGGAGGAAAAGAAAGTAAGACAGCTAGCTACGAGGGAAGGAAAGGAAAGTTAAATAAGTCTTTCGAAAATAAAGTCAAAGACTTGAGAAGGGTTGTTTGTGATGATGTTAATGCGTTTTTCATCGTGTATTCGCTGCAGTTTTCAAAACCAGATTGACATAAGAACTGACGACGAGTGAAGTGATAGCAGGTCTACAGGCACGAATAGCAACGGTAACAACAGCCTATTCGGGCCCGCAATCCAGACGGGATTGCTGGTGGGAGCAAGAGCCAAGGAAGGGGGGGGAAGGGCCGCACCGAGTCTTCTCACAAGGGGAACAGGGGCATCGGGGATTGGGGAATTAAATAATTGGTGACTGCGGGAATATAAAGGTGAGGCATCCACCTGTTCCCAATCATTATTTCCCTTAGGTTCAGCTAGAAAAAACTTTTTATCCCACCAGTTCAGTTCCCCTTATCCTCAATCGCGTAGTAAGATACAAGGAATGCTGAGCGCGATCAAGAAGCCTTCTGAGACATCGTTCCGTTTTAGAACGATGGGTAAAATTAGGCAGAATCTGACGAATGGCCGAGGCCGACGTTTTGGATTTCAGGAATTTTCGTTCGTTTTTATGTCTTCTCCAAGGAGCCATGACCATGGCAGAATAAGCGAGAGTTACAGCGAATATGAAACTATGAAATCGGTTGCATTAGGGATGAAGAGAAGAGAAGAGAAGAGAGGAGAGGAGAGGAGAGGAGTGGCTGAAGAGGCGAGCATTTGGGGAGTGCAAGGATTCGGATGATTTTAGAAAGGCAATGGTGGAAGGGAAGTCCTGGAAAGTAAAACTAGCATCGACATTTTAGAACATGCTTATACTGATATCAAGACGTAGGTTTGAAAGAAAACCAAAACAGCAAAATACAATTAAAACCAAAAATTGAAAAACCACTCACTAAAAACCGGTCCTTCGACTCCGCCTCCGCCTACCTCGTCGCATCATAATCCATCTTACTCGTGATATTCTCCAGCACCTCCGCCGCCTCCCCCACCTCCTTGGCCACCCGGTCAATCCTCTCCTCATCCGCCTTTGACAGCTTCTTCCCCTGCTGCGCAGCCTTGCGCCGCATCGTGTCCGGATGGACAGCGATGCGGCGGATTTTCGCGGCTTTGCGGATTTGGTCGGGCGTGGCGGAAGGGGAGACGCGAAGGATGGCGTAATAGTCCGGGAGGTTGGAGGGGGCGGGAGTTGGGGTGTATCTGGGGCGGGAGGAGGAGCCGGAGGAGAAGCTGGGGCCCGAGTTGAAGGGGTTGGACGACTGGCGGGACTTTCTCTCGTGGCGGCGGGAGTTGTTGTCCTCTTGGGTCTGGCGCCAGTCTTTGTAGTCGTCAGCGTAAGACTGAGTCCTAGGGGCGCTTCGGCGACTTCGCTCTCGTCCCCAGCTGGAGGATTCGTCACTGTAGTCTTCGGCGTAGGACTGAGTCCTAGGGCCGCCGCGAATCCGCTCATATCCGCGCTCGGGGGAATGGCTCGTCACGGTCATTTTCGCTCCTTCAAATGTGAATTTTTTCCAGCCATGCGTTGGCGGCGGTGGGTTAGCGTAATATCGCGTGTGCGTGTCACCGGGGCTTTGGTACATCACATTGTAGTTGCCACATTCTATGGACGACATTGCAGCTGGGTGTTGAAGGTCGAGTTTCCGGTGTTCGGATCGTTTTCCAGGTAGGACTCGAGATCTTGGTCGCCGGATGGTATTTAAAATAGTTGGACAACAAGATTTTCAAGGGATGCTCTTTGAAACTGACAATTAGGATTCATCTTTGTTCATCTCCATTGTCTGTTAGAACAATTAGTATTGTACAGCAAGCGAATGTCAAAATAAATTTGGGACAACACCTGAAACAAAGACTGCTCACAAATGGCTTGGGACTCAATGGATGCTACCCTGCTTGTGTCCGAAATGGAAATGATGCTCTGATATGCAACGCTTAGAAAATTCGTGTTTCTACAGAGATCCTAGACAATATGAGATAATATGGAGATCGTTGCAGAGGTGGGTTCCATCTTGACCCCAAGGACAGTGAACCTAGAGTATAATACAGAATTTGGGACTCGCAGCTCTTCAGACCGAGGAAAACAAGAATCTGAATCGCGGTTTCTTGTAGGCATCGCTAGACTGACAGAATGAAATATGACAGAAGGAGTTTGGTAGATACGACGTTCGCTGGGAGAAGGTTGGAATTACTGCTTCAGTTTCTTTCATTCTCAAGGAAATGGTTATTTTTTACTTTTTTCACGTGGTGCCTCAGCGGCAGTGTTCAAGATATTCTCTCGCGTGTTCTCAGCGGTTTTGCTGACGGTCAATTGCCCCGAGCTCTCTTATAATGACGCGTTGAAAAATGAGGCTGGTGGCAGAAGTACTGAGGGCGGCGGACTCGAGGTCAGGGCACATACCGAACGTATTCCCCCTCACCCCAGAAACATCCTACTTGGTAATGGGGGGTGCCGGCCACAGGTTACCTTGTAATCAGTTATGTTCGCTAACGAGCTGGTCAAGACTGAGATACAGGGTTCAGTAGATTTAAAACGCGTGGCCTTGCGAGGCACAGCAGCCGTGTCGAGAGGAGCCGAAATGCAAGGCTACATACGTCAAAATTAGCAAACATTAAAGAATCGTAAAAATCGTAAATCAATATGCCAACATAAAGCAACGTGTCTACAGTTTACTACAGTAAAATACAAATTAAAAACAAAATGTTTTTATCGACGATTCAGGAACCGCAAGTCAGCCCCAGTGTCTTTACAACCTTAACAGAACAACCCGCTCTTGCGCCCATCATAAAACCTCGCAAAGAAAATCTCATCGCTACAAGTGACAGCCACCTACCAACGCTGATCCCGTCTATTAACCCCCCTTTCGTAGTTCGTGCGCGGCAGAATCGACATCGAACCGTACGCATAACGCTGATATGATGGAACTTTCAAAAGGCGTCGAATGCTGAAAAGCCAAAGCGGCAACAAAGGGGAAGAAGGTACAAACAGCAAGCGAGATAACACTTGTATGCTGAAGCTGTCGAGCAACACAAGGATTGCGGCTGAAGTCAAGACCAAGACAATAAAGTACATGGCTTGATGACGGAAATGTACGCGAGGAGGTGAAGTCCCTGTACTAAGCCTGCCGAATCGGGTGATAAATGGCAATTTGACGACTACGATATGGCTGAAATTCTAGTACTTATCTCTGATATGTTAAAGAATTAAAAACATCGAGAAGTCGGTGTCATGAGGTTATCACCACTCTTGTGCTCCACGGTGAAGTTTATTCAGTCATCCAGTGCACTAAGATCAATCTCATAGCCGAAAATCTCCTCAAGCTTCTTAATCTCCATAGCCCCGGCTCCACTATCGACCATACCCTTAATTGACTCCGCAGCCGTTGCCAACAACCGGCTTGACACCTCTCCGCCATCGCGCCTTGGTAACAGCATATTCGCAACGCGAGAGGTCTGCGTGGCGGTCATGAAGATATAACCAACAACAAACGGCAATTGGTTCTCCTTCTCCAGGTAGCCGCCGCCGTACATTTCGAGTAATTTTGGCCGGCACCGCTCGTTCACTTCTCGCAAGACCATCCAACAGGATCTGTGTACGCAGAGATAGTCGATCGAGAGCTCTAGTGACTCGGCATGTAGAGCGTTGGCAAGGCCTTCTAGGAAGTCTACAGTGGTTGTTAAATCTTGGTTTCTCTTGGGCTTCCTGAGGAGGGTTCCTGTTGCCGACACCTTGACTTTCTCGGACTTTTTGTTAGTGGCAGTGACTTCGGGTTGAGCTGAATGACCGTCGTCGTCGTCACTGCTGTCGTCCATCTTGGACTGTATAATCGGCTGGATGGACTCGCGCGTCCACTGCAAAATCTCCAAGTTAGCTCTGCTCCTTTTAGGATAGATTTATTAGGTATGAAGCATATTTGCAGAGTATTTACTCCGATAACAAGTCTCAACCCCATAATTCGGTCTAGATTAGGTATGAAAAACTCCGAAAATATACTCACGGATACATTTCGATCATTATTGCAATACCTCCCCGCAAAAAGTGCTCCAGCCTTGCACAACTTTGTCAGACGTCTGGGCCCTCGTGCGGATGCTGCTAGGGCACTACTCCTACGGTTGCTGGCAAAAGCAGTCGCAGAATAACCCATGCTTAACAAGAACCTCTTGAGATACTCTTCCAAGCTCTTTGGACAATCGCCAACAAAGAACCTTTCAGGGCTGTGCAATGCGATGAGCAATTCCAAATCTGTCCAAGATTTCAGGAGAAGCTTCTCCTGGCGCGCCGCATTGTAGAGATGACTGGCGTATAATATGGATCCCCAGGCATTTGCGAAGGCGAGACCGATTTCTTGTGCACGGGTCTTGAGGACAAACGTGAAGAGACCGCATAGAAGAGGGTACTGCTTTAGAAGGCGGAACGGCTCTGGATCTGGAACTGGCATATTGCGCTGGATCTGGATAAGATTCAGCTATTTACCGCTTCTTCCATACACGGAAACGCTTGTCATTTTTAGGCAAATCATACCACAAGAGAAGCATGTATGCAGTGTGCTAGTATAATTGACGATTTACCTTTTTCAGCCTTTCGGCTATCACATCGTTTCGTACCCACTCTTCAATGACTCTGAGCATTTCGCTGAATGGGTAGTCATTCGTTCGAGGCCAATGGTCAATGCGAAGTAATTGGTGGAAATCTAGATTCTGCTTGATAGAGCCCCTGATGGCATTAGCAGTCGTCACCAGGTGTTGATGTGCGCGACCAATCTCCTGCTTGAGCACATGTTGGGTGTCCAGGAAACACTGCGCAGCGAACACGAGCCATAGGGGAATACTGTTGCCAGGTGACATCTCGCGAAAACCACGAATGAGCTCGTCTTCAGCTAGAGGTGAATTCGAGGTCATCGTTGTCATCAGCATAAGATCTGGGAAGGCTTCGAGAAGTACAATTTTATCATCCTGAAACTTTGCTCTCGGTGACTTTTGAAACCAGTCGCTCCTAAAATCACGAAGACCGAAGTGGCCTGGTTTGTAAACCGGAAGGTGCCCTGGACTAATCACACCTTGCAGGCTAGAGAGAATAGTATATGTCGACAGAAGGCACTCTTCTGCCAAATCGTAAACTGCAAAATTAAACACATCGTCGGGGTGCTGTTTATGACTTGGATCTTCGCCTCGGACTGAACATTGAGCTTTGTAAAACAAGTCCACGATGCTCTCATAGTCTGATTTTTCGGGGAATTGCTGCAGGTAATCTCGCTCGATACTGCGGACAAAGTCGATCGCGGTGTCCGTAGTTATAGACGCCGCAACGAGCTCTATAGTACCGTTTCGATAGCTAGCCCACAGCTGGCGAAGAAATGAACGTATATTTCTCACATCCTGAAACAGGCAGTGAGCCGCCAGATAATGCTCCTCGGGGCTGTGCACTGTTTCTGCCTCGTAGCGATGTTCGGAATCAGATTGGAACGCAGCGGCCGGTGTGATATCAGGTGCATCCAAGAACTCTTGAGATGGCTCCTGAATACTAAGGTTGCTGAATTTATTGCCGATCGGGCTAGTAGATTGCCCTTCGGGATCTACATTGACACCAACTCCCGAAATCGGCTTTGACAGGAAGTCATCAATCATATCGGATGGCATGCGAGGTTTAAGAATCTCGCGCGTGCGCTCTAGAATGCCCAGAAAGTAGGAATGGCTCTCATCCGGATCGACTCCTTGGTCAGGAGGCCCCTCAGAGTCTTTCCGTCCCCGGGACCAGATGCCATGTCGCCTTCGAAGGTCGATAGCACGATCCAGAATGGTGGCTATAGACTTGGGTACTTCTACCACAGGCTTGTTGGAGCCCACAATGTACTCAGCCAGGTCAGTGAAATCTCTGACTTTTATGATATAGCTAGCTCTTGCAGGAGGGTTGCCGACAGCCTGTGGGGTTTTTGACCGGTCTCCATTCCTTTTTTCAGCGTCCTTGGCTTTCTTTCGTGCGTTGCCCTTTAGACGCGTGGGAGGCAGGGAAGGCTTAGAGGACGAAGGTGTGAATGGCTCAGTCTGACAAAGAAGATCGGGGGGATAGCCGCATTGTTTTGCCTTGACCGCTAGCCACGTAGCAATATTATTGGTATCTTCCTTGTAGGTTTTCAACGACGATGGGAGGAAACTAGGCAGCATCTTTTTTTTACCGCCAAGCGCTGTGTGCAGCTCTGCCACGACGTTGTAGCCTTGTACAGTTGTACTGTAGGCCGGCTGACCCTCGCTAGAGCTCAGTCGACCATGCCGATTGCTTGAAGCTAAGAGCTACGCTAACGCCTGAGCTTAATACATATGTACATTAGGTATGTATACTGTACATACTTTAGTAGGTGTCAAATTGAAGAATAGTTTTGTGATTATTTGTTGATTAATAAATGATCAACAAGACATTAATTATAGATTAATTGATTCTCTGTTGGGACCGTGCCTGGAATCTCACCGATGGGACCGGAAGTAGAATGTTTGAGTCAATAGAGGTAGCTATAACTAGGATACTAAGAATACAGAAGAGAGAAATAAAGGGGAATCTGAGCTGTGTTCATAGATTTGCTCGGGTACCGAAAGTGTTCGGACTTAAAGTGTCGGGGCTAGGGATTAACCATGTGCCGAAATCCCTAGGGCTTATTGACTAGGAAACCCTATTCAATCCCGACACACCCGTAACATTCTCACATCTTCAGTCTCTGCATCTTTCACATATTCAGCATAACTTGATTCTGTATTTTGATCACTCAGTTGATTTTCATTCATGTATAATTAGTTAATTACGACGAATCAGATCGAATCAATATCAGATGAACCACATATCAATAAACGATTAATAAAGACTACATTGAATTTAAGAAATTTGTGTTCGTCGATGCTGTTATCTATGATTTTAGATTATCAATACCTTAGCTCAGGAATGCGGGATTATGTGCATGGTCACCTGATCATGCTCGGACAATCGGCATGGTCGACCGAGCTCTAGCGTGGGTCACCCGCTCCCGTCAGTAGTCTCCACGTCTCAGGTATGAGCTGAGCCTCTGCGCCTCTCTTTCCTTTTGGCCAACTAGCGTGCTCCCCTCAAGCAAGCAGCCGCGGGAGTGCTTTTGCTGCAGCCAATGACAGGGAGTGCAGGCAGGGTTACATAATGCTCGTAACCGATTGAGGTAAGGTATCACGGTATGTATGCCCGTTTTCTGATATATCAGATGGGAGTTTCCGTATTCGGTATTCCAGCGGCAATATTTGGATTGATAGAACGAACTTTTACAGATCAGAACATCTTTTACTACATTTTTCAAACTGTATAATTCTATCTATTAATGAAATGCTACCGAGTATCGAGGCACCTGATTCCTACTCTAAGAAAGGAGAATATTTCCTAGAAGAGAGACGAATGTGATGCTCCCTACCGTGCTGCTTGAAAGAAAAAGACCATACGATTATTGCTTTTTGTACAAAAAGCACACCCTGATCCAACGACGGTCTATCCCGCGCCCCAACGCCCCACGCCATCCAAACCCAATATGTCCCGAACAAAATCTGTATCTACCCCTCCTTCGTCGTCTTCGCGGTCTGTACCCTCGACACATTCGTCGCAGGCCTCGACACGTTCGTCTGGACCTTCGACATCTGATCCGGAGTTGGCGTCTCCTGAACCTTCTGCTTTCTTGGCACCCTAGCAAGCCAGTAAAAGAACAAGGCCGCAAAGACGTTGAAGATGATGAATGCCCACATGATCCCAAAATTCCTCCAGCGGTTTTCATAATGGCTGCTCAACTGCGCCAGATACACATTCGTGTCGCTCGCGGCGCAAAATTCGCATTGGTTTGTTGCATTTGGGTTTGTTAGATAGCCGCCATAGGCCTGACGGTAGGGAGCCATGTATTGGGCGCAGGTAGAGCCGGAAGAGGGGTTGAAATGGGATAACTCGTTTTGAGAACAGATGACGTGAGTGTTGGCGAGGCCGACGGAGAGCATGCCGTCGACGAGGTAGGTGAAGGGGCTTATTCTGTACATGAAGATCCAGAAACGGGGGAGGGTAGCGGGGGTGGCGAGGACACTGGTGGAGAGGTTTAGTACGCGATATAAGTGAGAAGGGAAAGTGCTTACCCGCAGAAGATTAGGGTCAAGGAGAAGAGAAGCTGAGCGATATTACCAGCAGTCTCCGCGGTCTCAATACCCGCAACTACCATATCGGTGAAGGTAGAAGTGAAGATTAGAAATGCAAAGACAAGTAAGAACATCAGGCCACCGCGTTCATGGAGTTGGTTGGCTGGGATGGCATTGCGGAACATGCCAATCGGGTAATACCAACAAAAGAAAATTATGATGGCCATCAAGGTATTCCACGGCAACTCGACGATGATGTTGGATAACATGAAAACCGTCCACGAGTAAGTCTTCGCCGGTCGCTCTCGGACTTCGAACAACGAACGTTGCGTGACAAAGTGCGGCATGATTTGCTGCGTCAGGTTGCCGAAGATGGTCATCATCATAAAAATAGAGAAGAGCTGATTCTGCAGCCCTTGAAGACTGACGGCTGAATCCCAGAACGAGAACCCAATGAAAAGAGCCGAGCCGGCACACAACACAGTTTTGGAGTAGAGATAGGATGGTGTTCGCCAGTATTGTTGAAAGACTCGTTGAGTGACCGCGAGAATCTGAATGCTGAAAGGTTCGGCAAATTCCCGCAATGCTGTCGGGTCTTTGTCAACGGGCTCTTTCGAGAGCGCAACCTTCATCTCGGCAAGTGTGGTCCTGATGTCTTGCTTTTCGGGCGAATCGCGCCATTCCTGAGGCCAATCTGTTGTATTCTGGGATCCCGGGGCAGCGCCAATGACGTCCAACATCCATTCGGCAGGATTTTCTTCCTCACCACAAATTCTCGAACCGTTTCTTTCAAAGTAATTTGTCAGAACTCTCGAATTCTCTCCAATGTCACCAAAGTAGACTGTACGCCCGCCACTTGCTAAAAATAGCAAGCGGTCGAAGGACTGGAAAAGTATCGCAGAAGGCTGATGAATAGTGCAGAGGATGGCTTGACCATTATTGGCTAGTTTTCTGAGCAGATTACAGATAGACCAAGCAGTCTGGCTGTCGAGACCCGAAGTTGGTTCATCAAGGAAGAGCAGGAGTGCCGGCTTAGCAGCAAGTTCAACCCCAATCGTCAGACGTTTGCGTTGCTCAACATTCAGGCCTTCCCCGGGAACTCCGACGACTGCGTCAGCATAAGCTTCCATCTCGAGCACCTTGACAACCTCATCGACATACGCCAGCTTCTCTTTTCTGGGGGTGGTTTTAGGTTGTCGCAGCAGTGCACTGAAATTTAGGGCCTCGCGTACTGTTGATGTTGAGAGATGTAGATCCTGCTGCTGAACATAGCCCGTCTTGCGCTGAAATCCGCTATCTCGTTGGCGTCCGTTGACTAACATCTTGCCTGTCACTACACCCATCGTGACACGACTGGCAAGTACATCCAGTAAAGTAGTTTTACCAGCCCCAGAAGCACCCATCAAAGCAGTCAAAGTGCCAGGCTTGACCCAACCATCTACATCGTCGAGTAGCCTTCGCGTTCCACCCTTGACCTTGATGTCATAATTCACACTATCCCAATGAAAGATAGCAGTCTGCTTTTGTATGCTTGGAGGAACCTCTCTGCCGGATACAGTTTTCTCGGCGGTCGCACCTTGAGCGGTCTGGCGGTCGTTCATTTGTTCTTCTTCGTCATTTTTCTTCGCTAGAGCCGGTACCTGGCCTCGAGGGAAGACCAAAACCTCACCTTTCGACCGCTGAGCGGAGATGAATTCTGTGGCAAAGAGGTAGGTGCCACAAAGAAAGAACGTCAACGCAACAATGACACCAAGATTTCTCCACAGATGCGAGTGAACATACTGAAAACTTTTGAGGAGATACGCGTCACCCTCCACGTAGCTCACTCCCGCCAGGGCGCCAACAGTCGAGCAGACATGTTGATCCGAAGCGACGTCGGTGTAACCTGGTCCTGTAGGCACAAAGGTTGAGCAAGGAAATCGACGATTGTGAAATTCGTTGATCATGATGCTTTCGAAAGCATATGCGACAGGGTCGATGTAATTAATCCAACGAAACCAAGGGTGCATATCACCTATCGGGACCGTGAAACCTGTGTAGATAATCAGAGCCAGAATTAGAACTGCTGCAGGGGCTAAAGCCTGTGATAGAGTGCGGGAGGTAGCGGCGAGGGTGCGGAAGAACATGGACATTGCCAAGACGCAGGCAAACGAGAAGAGGTAGAATGTGAAAAATGCTGATGGTGTCCTTCGCAGATTTGTCATGAAGTATAGGGCCAGGTTGAATAAGAGCGAGGTAGTAAGTTTGTTTGGCAAATCGCAGATCATGGAAGCTATTGCCTCAGAGAACGGATGATAGAATGCGTATTTCGCTTGTTTCTCAACAATGGGACGTTGGGCATAAAGTGTTAAGATCTAGGTGGACATGTTAAAATGTGAAATGCATGGTAAGAAGGGTTCCTGTACTAACCTCGAGGGAGCTGCTGAACGCGTTTAGCAGGATTGCAAAGAAGAGCAAGGCGCCCCGGCTGTAGAAGGTACCGGTATTAGTTGGAAGGTTGTAGAATACACTGCCAATGATCAAAGCCATGACACTATTGCCGATTATTCCTGACAAGGCGAGACTCATGTCTCCACGCAACCTTTGAAATCCACGCTCCATGCAAAGGCCAACCTGCATCGGCACAGAAATTGTATAGGGAGATTTGGTGCTTCTGGGAAGAAGGTCAGTTACTGTTTGCTAGATTCAAAGATGCTGATTAACTTACTGTCTTTTCGCTTGCTGTGCTTGCCGAGAATGCTTGAATTTGGTTAAATTCTCACCTCCAACCGGGAATTCGTGCTCAAATTGGTCGATCTCTTGAAGCAGTACGGATCGAGCCTCACTTTTCTGCCAGACCACAGCAAATTCATCCGGCGTTCGTGGAACACGGCCTTCAAACCCCTCTCGTACAATTCGTTCCACCGAATTAGTCAAAGATGTAAGAAAATCTCCAGTGGTAGCACGTTCGGTGCAATAGAATCCCAGGTTGACGAAGTAAGCTTTAGCTGCACCGATGGGACCGAAGTAGATTTGGCGACCTTCGTATAAGACAACAACCTTGTCAAAGATGTCATATATGGACTGAGAAGCTTGGTATATAGCTACCGCAGCAGTTGCACCTGACAAACTCGTCGATAACCTTAGAGTCTTGACAAACTCCAATGCAGTCGCGCTGTCCAAACCACGTGTACTATTGTCCCAACACTGTAGCGGACTTCCACCCAAGGCTGCCTCTGCAATACTGACACGCTTCCGTTCACCGCCGGACACACCTCGCACAAAATCGTTGCCAACTTTTGTGTGATACGTATGCGACAGACCGAAGACTGCCATGATAACATCGGTCATGTGCTTGGCATACTGTTTACGAGTCACTCCAGGGATTCGATTCCTTGGAGCTCTAGCCTGAGCTGCAAAGTTCAGGGTTTGTCCGACGGTCAGTTGGGGAAAGTGAACATCGACTTCGGCTTGATACATGCACTCTCCTCGGAAGTCCTTGTGCATAGTCTTCATGGGTATGCCTTGGTAGTTGATATCCGACTTTTCATCGATGTAAAAACCGTGCGTCTCTCCAGCTATCGTCTTCAGTAGCGTTGAACATCCAGATCCAGGCCTTCCAAGCACCACAAGCATTTCCCCACTTTTGACTAACCCCTCGAAATCCCGCAAGATCTGTATCTTCGTTTGCCCTCTCCCAGTTATTCGGTTGAAGATACCAGCAACTTCCAAGGGAGCATTACCGAAGGTTTTCTGGTAGTCGGTCAGAGTGCCGAAGCCATGGACATTGAGATTCTTGTAAGAAACTCCAGCTATTCGCTCCGGATATCTTTCGGGGTCTCGCGATTGCAAGCCCATCAATGTTTTCATCCATGTTTCAGGCCTGAACTGGCCTGACAATGGATCCAGCGCCGGGTCGTTGGTGCCAAGAAACGGATTTGGGTAGCCTCCACCGGCAGTTTTGACAGAGTTCTGGGTGATCTGGCGCGCGAGCTTCGTAACTTCTTGATCCCCATTTCCCTTCTTGAGGTCACCGCTGGATGTGTCGGTAATTGATGAATCCGATTTTTCGCCAGTATGCTGACGGTCACGGCTCGAGAACTTTTCGAGCGCATTTTCAACACCTTGAATGACACCCTCCGCTTGGGGGATTGCACCCCACGGCCCCGTCGAAGCCATTCAGTCTAATTATCAAAGGAATAAGGGCCAATTGTAATGAACGCGAGCAAAGAAAGCCTTCGTGAGTTACACATGAAGATCCAAGGCCATAATATAGTGAGAATTGAGAAGATTCGAATGAGCTGACAACAGCAACAGGCAGCAGTTGAATCGATATTAATTGACTGTCATCCACCACCGGCAAACATTTGTCCCACGCTCCGGGATGACTTCGCGTAAAGATGCCGTAGTCAGTGGAAATGGTCGCCAAGATCGACTCTCCTCCAATCGATGTGATTCTTACTGTCGGTTGCTGCGTCCAGGTTGATCCGGATGACTGTGAATATGCAGAAATATGCAGTCATCACTCATCATGCACAGTGACTCAGTCAGAGGAGAGGAAGTCTCCTTCGTATCGTATCGTACCTATCTTAGAGCCGACCGGACTTGGGCGTTGCCGGAAAAGGCGTGCATAAAAGGGTTTGCCTAACTGTTTCCGGGAAAGTGAATTAGAGCCCGGAAGAACCGTTTCCGCTCCCCATTCCGGACTCCGAGTCGGCGGAGAACGGAGATATTCCGGGGCCATTACCCGGAGACATTGTTGCTCAGGAAGTATCATATATTCAGGGGCAATAATGCAGGTCCACACTCGTCAATGTGTTTTCATGGGTATCTTAGATCAATAGTACTAGATACCCCACGTGAAAGTGACCAAGAATATGCACAACCATTTCGCCATCCCATTAACCTGCAGTCCTTGGTCTCGGTACCGCTGATATTCCCTTCGCTTTTCCTCTTTTCACATTAAAAATCCGTTTCAGTCTCTTCAATTTCGCCCATCTCTCTTTGTCTTTCTCATCTCTGCTGGCTTTCTCCTCAGGTCCCGCAAATGAGCTTGCAACACTGGCCACTTCGCTTGCTGCGCCGTCTTGATCGGGTATTGGAGAACGCTCGCTTTCCGTCGTTGAATCTTGCGCATTCGTTAGTACACGGAGTAAGGTCTCCCAGCCGGCCAGCCCCTGCGTCGAGGATGTCGATCTTCGAAGGGCGGCGCTTCCACTTTGGGATATGCCATTGACCCATGGACAGTAGTCGCGATGCTCACCAATGACGTCGAGACGAGTCATGGAGGCTGAGTCAGGGGTGGAACCATCCGAAGGAGCCGAAGGGCTCTTGAACAACCAAAGGCCCAGTCGTCGGAAACACGCGGTACAAGTCGCTAGGCCGGAAATGTGATTTAGTTCTGCTTGCCAACCAAAAAGAGCCAAGGTGAGTGCTTCCAGATTAAGGGATTTCGGGTCTGACGAAGGCGGTGGAGCATCGGTGGACGGAGTCCCAGGTCTGGTCTGAACTATGCGGGGAGCGTTATGGGCAATCTTATTCACATCAAACGAGGATGGCGTGGAAAGTCTGCTGGGTAGTTCGGAAGCCATCTCAACGAGAGATTCATAGCGTATGCGTAGGCTGTCCAAAGCCATGGTTTGGTGGGCGAGTGGTAGTCGGTGAATTGCATCTACACAGGCCGTGTTAGCAAGACCGACTCCACGATTCGAGACATGCACTCTTACCATCACAGCCTCTTCTACGCCACAGACAGCCTCCATCGTGTTCGGTAACGATCATCTCAGCATACTTGTCGACCAATTGGTCTCGTGCACTTTCACGCCAGTCCTCGCTGATGTCCTCCCCGAACGCCTCACCGTCCTGATCCTGTGCTTCCGTAGTAGCCTGGTCTCTTTCATTCCGCTCTTCTCGGTCTCCTTCTAACTTAATGACCACCTCCCTCCCACAGCCACCTACACACCCCACCCTTTCTTTCCCAACACATGTCCAACCGCGTTTAGCCCATTGTACTTCATTGATCTGCTCAGGCTTTCCCATCCACTTATCCACATGTCGAAAGGTCGCCAGACGCTCTAAAAATTGACCTCGATCCCACGGCGCGAAGTTGGGAGCTTTGCGCTCCTTGTTCATGCCTGAAGGGCTCAGCTGTCGCAGTGACGGCCGAACGCTTGGGTTTCGTGACGCGGCTGAGTTTGTAGAGGATGCAGAGGCTGAGGTAGGTCGCGAAATGCGACGCTTTTTAGAAGCCGATTCAAGCGTGGTAAAAAGTGTTGTGGTGGAGGCATTGTTTCGATCATTCTGGGCCACTAGGGATGTGCTGGAGACGTTGGAAATGGAATCAAGTATCTTGTTAAACTTGCGTTTCGTAGTAGTCAGCGCAAATGACATGTTCAGAAGGTTGTAGATGGTGGATGTTTGCTAGAGAGGAGAGGATGTCAAAGGGAAAGTTGTGGTGGGAAGCTTTGACGGTTTGTCAATACCCCGCGCTTGGAACTTCCGTGACAGTCTCAAGGCTCGCCTAAACATACCTAGCGCAGTAGCTGCAACTTACCAGTCGCAACCTTTCTCAACCTCAAGTTTGATAATCTCGGTGTCTGACACCTTCAAGGTAGAGTTTGACCGTCGGAACTGTATCGAATGTGTTTATGAATGGTACCAAGTGATAGATACAGGTTTTCGACAAATAGAAAGCTTTTCTTCTTCGTTTCCCTGGCAGTCCTGGCACTGTCTTCACTCCCACTTTTTGCTTCTCGCCTCACTTTATTTTCTCGCCATTTCAGATATTCTCCATCCTTTAAACAATTTTCAATAGCATCCAAGATGTCTAATCAGAAAGAGCTCCGCATCGCCGAACTTGCTGTCCAACGCGCCACCCTCCTCACCCAGCGCGTCTTTCACGAGAAAGCCAAAGGCACCCTCTCCAAAGATGATAAATCTCCCGTCACAATCGGTGATTTTGGAGCACAAGCACTAATCATCCATGCAATCCGTCACAATTTCCCCAAAGATGAGATTGTCGGAGAGGAAGAAGCTAGTACGCTACGGGAAAACCAGCCCCTTACTGAGCAGATCTGGGATCTTGTGAAAGGGGCAAGGCTAGAGGATCAGGAGGCTGAAAAGGAATTGGGAGGGCCAGTGGAGAGCATGGAGCAAATGCTGCAGGCGATTGACGCGGGGAACAGCGCCGGTGGCGCAAAGGGGAGGATATGGGCTTTAGATCCGATTGATGGAACGAAAGGATTCCTGCGCGGTGGGCAATATGCTGTTTGTCTTGCTCTCATTGAGAATGGAGACGTCAAGGTCGGAGTATTGGGCTGCCCTAATCTACCGGTCGACAACTCCGCACCACTGTCTGCAGACGTCGGAGGCACTGGACGAGGAGTCTTATTCGGAGCTGTCTCAGGCTCTGGCGCAACAAGTCGACCCCTCGGGCAAGGCGCGCTCCAGAAGAGCCAACCAATCCACATGAAGGAGGTCACTGATATCACTCATGCTACATTCTGCGAAAGCGTCGAAGCCGGGCATTCCTCCCATGGCGACCAAGCAGCTATTGCAAAGAAACTCGGCATCACAAGCGAGAGCGTAAGGATGGATTCGCAAGCAAAATATGGCTCGATCGCACGGGGCGCTGGGGATTTGTATTTGAGATTGCCGGTAAGCGCGACGTATCAGGAAAAGATCTGGGATCATGCGGCGGGTGATTTGATTGTTAGGGAGGCTGGAGGCGAGGTCACGGATGCGGAAGGGAAGAGGCTGGATTTTGGGAAGGGGAGGACGCTGAGGGATAACAAGGGGGTGGTCGCTGCGCCGAGAGGTGTACATGCGCAAGTTTTGGACGTAGTGAAGAGTGTGCTGAGCTCCAAGTAGAATATGAACCTTACATCAGTGTATTTCGAATGCAGCCCATCAGTAAGACAGCCAGTGATATTATGAATCTTGAGGCAAAGGGATCACCTCTAAATTGGTGGATTTGCTGTTTCCCATCCGCTAAACTACTTCCTCGGATTCATTACATCCGTACGCTCACTACTAATTTTCGAGACTTTCAGATGACGGAGAAAGGCACACGGCCGCCATTGACTTTGAACACTCGGACAGCGTGTCCATGAGACGGCCAGAATGGTTGACATGGAGTTGCTTCGATGGGATGACTGCACTATACGATTCGATCTTACTCATATTATCCCTCACGCTTTGTTGGTGTATAGAAGTAAAGACACCACCGACGCTTTCGTAAACGCGAGGATAACAATCCATAATCACTTTATTTTCTTCGCCTTTAGCTTGATGGTCTCGTCGTTGACGAATATACCCTTCCCCTTGTACGGTTCCGGCTTCCTCCACATCCTTATCTTCGCTGCAAATTGATTCACCACCTCTTTCTCAACACCTTCCAATAATAAACGCGTCGGCTGTGGCGTACTAGCTTTCATGCCAAGTGGAACCCCAAGTTCGATTGGGTGTGAGTATCCGACCTTTAAAGAGACGAATTGCTGGCCTGGGTATTCCGGCTTGACGGTCGCAGCTGTTGGTTCTACCGTGGCACGATAACCTACTCCTATCAATCTTAGGATAGCGGTATGGCCCTCTGATACTCCTAAGATATGGTTATGAAGGTATGCGCGAGTTGTCCCTACGATACTCAGAAGCTAATTTCCAGGAGGGAGGCCACTGGACCTACCCCACATCTCACGCTGCTTGCGTAATCCTTTATTTTCGACCTCCAAGCTAGCTTTCCTGCTCTCCTGGTTGTGCGTGAAGCTCATGTATGGGGGTAGCTTCAGGGACATCTTGCCTTGTGCAAGGTTAGTAGCTTCTAGAGGCCGAGAAAAGGTAATATACCAAGGGGGCCCTCTATCTCGAGTATTTTCGGGGGCTCTACCCTAGTAACTATCTTCTTCCGTTTCACAGGAGGCTCGAGAAGCCGAAGGTTAACTTCAGAAGGGAGCGACAGGGGCTCCGAGCCTACTCGAGATGCGCATCGCGAGGAGCTGGAAAAGGGCTGTGGCGTCGAGGAGGATATGGCGGGAATAAGAAAGTCTGGTAATGAAATGACTGGTCGCTGCGATAACTTAAAGAGGCACGCGCGGCTTCTCGTCGCAGCCATGCTTGTGCTGTGGGATTCTGTTGCTCTCGAACATTTCAAGGTCCCTCGGAAGAAAGATTGATGCCAAGACCCGCTAAGTCACGTGCTCCCGCGTTGCCAATCGCGATCTCCCCATGTCATTTTCCTTCATCTTCTCCATGCATCAAAAGACATCCAGACATCAAGAAGAACAGGGCCTTTCCTGTGGCGTCTCAAAGCTACTCAAGGTACTTATTCGAAAGACTACAGAAGGTTGGGTACCATCTTGCTTTCCACTCTTCTTTGGCGTTCACCTGTACAGAGGCAAACTCCAACTTGACTGTGACTGTGGCCGTCACCACCCAGATATGAATGAATCAATCTAACCCAGCCCTAAGGAAGAGAAAGAGGGGTATATCTTTATCCCTCACTTGTCTGTTTCTTCTTACATCCACCAAACTCACCGTTCCATATGACAGTACAGCCGAATCTGCAATGCACCTGTACATCTTAAGGCCATTCCACTGTTCTTGACTACTGGTCCAGTCTATTCGGACTACCAACTGTTGTTTCGTTTGTTCCAACTGCTTCGCATTGTTGTAGGCCATCGTTGTTATGATGGCGTTGATTTTCATCATCTTGGCCACGTTGGCAATTGAGGCATTGGCCCTCAAATTTCCGTCTCTTGTAAAAGAGGCCTCGGAAGACAGCACTGTTACAGACCTTACAGCTTTAGTAATGCCATCACCAATCGAAAACTCTGGCATCTACTCGGACGCTCTTCAGATCCTCAACTCGATGCAAGCGTCGCCGTCCTGCCATCGGCTCGCTGCATCAAAGCTTCTGAATTCATGTCAATCAATTGAAGGAGCCCCATCTAATACAGAGCCGTCCCTCGACGATATAAAGTCGATTTACGCCGCTCAGCTTGCCATGTGCGAGATCATCAGTGCAGGATCCACAACTCCGCAGCAATGCAAACCATTGACGCCAGGGCATGAAACGAGAGGTCGACGAGGGTTTTCTGGGATAGCAAGCGGAGGAAACCATAGACCTGATGAAATCGCGGTCAAGAAGCAGCTGGGCCAATGTCTACAGGCTCTGGAGTCTAGACCGCAGTGGTGGACAAGTTACAGTAACAGCAGACAGAATGCGGTGGTCATGTGTCGCGCGGCGCGAGTTGAGATTGAGAAAGGTATGTGCGCTAAGTCCTTTGATAGTCCGGTCTGACGCCTGGGTAGATGATCTCATCAGGCTACATAAATCCATGGTTGAGACAAACTCAGATGTCAACTCAGCATTATCGAAGGCCTTGGCAGAAGCTAACGCTCAATTGCTGGAGCAGCGAGACTTTGCGGTCGCGATCGATAGTTTCCAGAAACAGCTGCTACTGGACCTTGAGGCCTCAGGTGCAGAGGCACAATCGTTTTTCCAGAAGCTAATGGAGAGCATGAACGTAGCGGCGCAAAATCTGTTGAGCCAGTTTTCACGGGTAACAAAGGAAGCCGAGATGGCGGTAGCAGAGCTGAGTGAAGTGAGTTCAGTCTAAACTTAAATTCATCCAACTTCACTGACAGATCAAAGAACGTGCAACAATCCAATGCCGAAGCCATTGACCTTCAGAAGAACATTGGTAGGGTTTTTCAGCAGGTTGCTCAAGGAAGCTCAGAACTGGCTGCCATACAATCAACGCAATGGGACCTCAACCGCGGTCTTGCAACAGAACTGCAGAGCTCATTGGAAAGCATGAGAGAAGATCAAGTGCAATCGCTTCTGGGGGCTTTCGGAGTAATTCACACTCAACTTGTAAGTACGGAAGTTCCAATCAGTGAGTGAGCACTAGTTAACCCAAGCTAGCAAATGTCGAATGAGCTGGTTTCGCGGATGTATTTCCGGCAGGATGAATTAGATCAGGTGAATGTCACCGCTTTAGTGAATTCGCGGGATGCTGAAATCCTTCCAGCGTCTAGTCAGCCTCGACAAGTCATTTGCTGGACTCGAAACCAAAGCGCAAGCATTCCGTGCGGCTCAGACTCTTCAGGCCGAAACACAGACCAGACTTCATGATCAGATGCAAGTCGAGATGCATGTTACACGCGGTCTACTTTCCGATGTGACCTCAAGCGCCGCAAACCTTCAAGCAGCTGTTGACAACACATCAGTGAAGATCGCTCAGATGGCCACGCTGGGAGGATTACCTGCTACAGTGGTACAATGGAGTTGGCTCGTCTTGGTCGTTTTCATAATGTATCAGCTCAGTCCAAGGATTGCTGGGTATGTGACGGCCGCCGTTGGTAAGCTTCATCCAACTACTTTCATTTCAACTATACGATAAGTACATTTATATCTACTATCACGCCGTGATGGGCTATTACCTAGCTAAATTCTAGGCTGATCTTACGTTTTATAGGGACGTTCTTCCTGTACTCCGTCTCTGGCACCCTTTCACCGTTCAAGAGCATTCCCTCAGACACAGTTCTTATTCACCATGCCTCCGGCTACCAAATCCAAGTAATAGCATTGGTGAAAGCTGCCACGTTTCTCGGTATTTTAGTAGCTATAGGCATCATCTACAGTATACGCTCACGCCTTAGCAAAATCACAGACCCTCCCATTGACGTCTCCTTGGATCTACCTTTCCTAGGTATGCGAGCCCCAGGCCGGAGATTCCGAGCATGGCAATTCTAGACCGCCCTAGGACCGCAAACAGGTTATTGCGGGACCTTGAACGCATTGATCCCAGCATGGGGACTTATACGTATGGACATACCGCCATTTAACGACATCTCTACTTGACATCCGAATCGGTTGCATACATACCATTTGTTTTCGAGAATTCGCTAACGCTTTACGACCTATTTAGCAACATCTTTTCAGCTACGTTACTTTTTGGCCATCTATCAACAGAAGGCCCCCTCTCTAGACGTATCGATACTGTCAAGCACTCGACCCTTTTTAGAACGTTAGCAACATCTGGAGCTTGGAATGTATGCCGTGGAAAGTCTAGATGCTGATGCTGTCACGTTATCAGGATCGCCAAGACTTTAGACATCTGGATCTGGATGTTAGAGATGTGAAGATCGAGGAATGCGTAAATGATAGCTGTGGTTGTATTTGCTTTTGCTTTTACTACTGCGATTTGTGAATAGCGCAGATCTTATGCTTGTATTCATAGCTTACCAACCATTGAAATATAGCGGTCTACCCTGTGGTTAAGCGCTGTGATATTCAAATGACGATGTGATAAAGCAACGGAAGACTCATACTTCATGCATGTTTGCATTGCCTGCCTGCACACATGCCCAGGAGTGAGGAATTCTTCCTCAAGTCTCAAGATGCAGCAGGGCTACAATCCAATTACTCTAACATAAGTAAGATCAATCTCAAGGGCGTAATCACTCGTGACACAACCTACAGACAGGCCCCCAAAAACCTCACCATCCCAAACAACCCAAAACCAACCCCGCCTTTAACCCCTCAACGCCTCAATATCAACAACCTCCTTGACCGCCTCCGTCGTCAGCACAAACGGATGCTCCTCTTGCACACACACGCTATCCTCGATCCTAATCCCCATCCCTCGGAAATGCTCCGGGAAGCGCGCATCATTGGGTACATAGACGCCCGGCTCCACCGTAACGCACATGCCCTCCCTCAGCGGCTGCTTCCGTGACATGCCGGGCGTGTCATGCACGTCCATTCCTATGTAGTGGCTCAGGTGGTGCGGGAACAGAATTTCCATTGCGTTGCCGGACATGTCGAAGCCCAGCTGCGCTAGCTGGTCTTTCAGGCTCGTTTCGGCAATGGTGTGCAGCTTGTCGAGGGAGAGATTTGAGGAGGCGCGGCAGAGGGAGATGCATGTGCGTTGGGTGGTTAGGACGGCGGTGTAGAGGTCGCGTTGGGCGGGGGTGAAGCGGGGGGAGGTGGGGAAGGTACGGGTAATGTCGGTGATGTAGTTGCCGTGTTGCGCGCCGGCGTCGACGAGGATAAGGGATTTTCGGGGGAGGGTGGCGTCATTGCGGACGTAGTGGATCATTCTCGCGTTCTGTGTTTTATGTTAGTGCTGTATTCAATAGGCGAGGGTTGAGCAAGTAGTACTTCACCGCCAGCTACAACGGGTATGTAGGCTGATGCTTCGCAGCCTTGAGCCTTGAACCTGTAGTCTAGAAATGCTGCTAGGTCCTTCTCGTGTGTCCATGCATGCCTCATTGCCTCCGTAAACACTCTTCCGGAGATCTGCCCAGCTTTGCGCATATTGGCAACCTCAGCATCGCTCTTCAAGACTCGGAGGTCGTTGATAATAGGCTTCAGAGGCTGGACTTTGCTAGACTCGAGGATCTCAGCAAAACCCTCGGATTTCGGCGATGGACTGGAGAAAAAGCGAGAGAATGCAGATTCCGCTATTGGTCTTGGGGCGAGGTCGGTATAGACTTCGGATGCTGCAGATACAATCGGCGATAAGAGGGTTTGAGCATTCTTGATATCACCCGCCTGTAGTCCTCTCAGCTTCCGTTGAGACGCTATAGGGAGAGTTTGCTCACCTCATCCGCATTGAACACGTCTACAGCTGCTTGCAGGCCGGACCTTGCTCCGTCCCATTGCTCCGCTTTTGGGTCCTTCGGTCGTACGAATAAGTGAAACTCATGGTCGTTGTCTTCCACCGCCTTCCCTGGTTCTAGTAAATTCCATGCCGAAAACCTGATGTAGTTCGATCCGGCCTACCTATCACTGCTACTGCCTGCGGTTCGTTGAAACCTGTTAATCTCAGCATTGCAGCCTCTTTCATTATAGAAGCTCCATACCCGTAAGATAGAAGAAGTTCGAGTCTTGGTGAAACTCATAGAACACCGTGCCAGATCGGTATTTGACATCGGAGGCAGCTACGACAGCAACGGCATTTTTAGGGAGTTTGGCAGCTAGCTTCGAGCGGCGTTGGGCATACTCGATAGCTGTGATTCCCGGCGTGACTGGTTGAGGTCGTTAGGTGAATGCTTTCGGGATTGCAGACTGCTACTCACGTTCACCAGCTCTCAGTAAGTGTGGATGGGTCTCATGGACAGGTTGGCCGAATTGGAGCTCAGTAGCCGAGACGGAGGTGTAGAAGCGACATTGGAAAGTTGATGTGCTTGTAAGTCGATCAGACGGAATCGCGAATGGTCTCAACGGGATAGTAGGGGATGCTGATGGGCATGAACGCTGGTATAAAGCGTGCAGGCATCGTTTCATGGTTACAGAGGAGAGTTCTCCAATTGGGCCGATGGCCGAGCACTTGGCAACCACTTTCTTCCGCCGTCATCTTGACTTTTTCGGGGAGCATCTCAACTCACCAACGGTGTCCACAATGCATCTATGGCGTCTAACAATGCGATTGGTGTAAGCGAAGGATTGAGCAATGCCTGTACAACCAATTGCCGATGACGCTCCTCCGTGGCGGAGCAAAGCGTGTCCAGTCGAACTTCAACCTCCAGGCGACAGTCCTGCAGAATCATAGATTCTTTACCACAATGTCTTCATCTACGATACCCCCAGGCGACCTCGAGTCCTTCTCGTCACATCTCAAGTCTTCGCACCGCATCCTAGCTTTACTGGGTGCTGGCCTGTCCGCCGCATCGGGTCTCCCCACTTTTCGGGGCGCAGGTGGTTTGTGGAGAAGTCACGATGCCATGTCCCTCGCGACACCCGAAGCGTTTGACATGGATCCAGGGCTAGTGTGGCAATTTTACAGCTACAGGAGACATATGGCGTTGCAGGCCTTGCCGAATCCAGCACATTATGCTCTGGCGGAGTTAGCAAGACGCAAAGAGGATTTCGTCACGTTGAGTCAGAACGTTGATGGTATTCATGCGTCCAAAGTTTGTTTCTATAGTACTAAAGCTGTTCTTCAGGGCTCAGCCAACGAGCAGGACACCCAGCGGCCCGGCTCCACCTCTTGCACGGCTCCCTCTTCGATGTAAAATGTACATCTTTCCACTGCACTCATGTCGAGCAGAACTTCACCGATCCAATAGTACCGGCACTAGCAATACCAAAAGAAGGCTCCCAACCGTACCCTTCGAGTAGTGACAAAACTGGAGCAGAGGCCACAAGCGCTCTGTATGGCTCGATGAAGCAAGCAAATGCCGAACGCAAAGCCTTGAGGGACTTGGATATCTCAGACGATCGCGTTGAAATCCCTCAAATTCCCGCTGAAGAACTGCCTCAGTGTCCAAAGTGTGGTGGAGGGCTTCTTCGACCAGGAGTAGTCTGGTTCGGCGAGCCGCTCCCCGAGAAGACTATGATTGCGGTCGATGCCTGGATGCGGAAACCTGAGAAAATCGATTTGATACTTGTTATTGGCACAAGCGCCCGCGTGTATCCTGCCGCTGGCTACATTGACGAAGCCAGGGCCAAAGGAGCGAGGGTTGCCGTGGTCAACACAGACAAGGCGGATACTGGGAAGAATGGGTTGAGAAAGCAAGATTGGTTCTTCCAGGGTGACGCTGGCTCCACTGTCCCAGAGATCTTGAAGGCAGTCATTGGTGACATATCAGATACGAAGACAGAGCAGTCGACAGCGACTGCAACAGCTTGAGCTTTCCAGTCAGAACCTCCCCTTACCACGGTTAAACATGACTGGATGTCGTAGATATGACTTTTACGGTTGGGATGAAAAGATGCTTGTGTTGATCAACCGTCCTGCATTGCATTGCTGTTTGACATGTGCATGCAAACGTATCTGTCCAACACACTCACCTTGTATCTTACCTAGTGCACGAACACCTCGGCATTGCACTTTGACGGAAGTCTACGGAGTCATTCCTTCTGTATCCGCAAACCCTTACCCTAAGACCGAACTGCAATCCCGTGTGCTCGCTAAATCATCCAATAAGCGTCCAGTGACTATGTGAGGCTCGTCGGACCTTCGCCCAAACAGTTCTTCCATGACCCATCAGCCCGTTACCCCGCGTCCGCGTAGATGTGGGCACATCCTGGTCTCCCGCTGAGGGCTAGAGCTCTATCAGCCCACTTTCGCTTTGACCAGAACGTCCTACGTATGACGAGATCTCGACGACTAAATTCATACTCAAATCATGACAGCAGAGACTCAAGGCAATTTTCTGCGAATTCCCTAATCACTTTTGCTAGAATTCGGTATGTTCTATTCTTTCCCCTTCCTCCAGGCTTCGTCACAGGTGTCTTTTTGTTTGAAACATAGTCTACCAATTATTCGGCTTTAAACGACGGATCTTGATCCGTCGTAGGGCCTTACGGGCGAACCCGGGACGCATTGCAGGCCAGGCTGACAAGGATCTACAGCAAACCATTGCCATATATATCTTTCATGATGCCTTCGACCACGGTCAACCAGAAAACTCCTACAGCAAAGATGAATACGAGCAGCGTGAACAGAACCAACCTCCACCCCAGTGGTGTAGAGTACGTCCTCAATTGCTGCTGTGCAACCGCCAATGTTCCTGGGCTTGCCAAGGTTATCATGAAGCATGTGATTGCTAACTGACATCCGTTGCATAGGCCGCAGCGAGAGCATACTGAACTGGAAGAAGAGCTCTACGAAGTTGCACACATTGACTATGACCGCGTCGCTATTGTAAGTGATTCCCCTTCCGCTGTGCTTGTGATTTATCGCTAAGCCTTTTGCAGATTGCCAATCCCTCGGTTGCGGCCCTGTATGAAGATGCCCTCGTCTACGAGACCGGTTCAGCTATTACATCGAACGGAGCATTAACCGCATTTTCTGGAGCAAAAACCGGTCGTTCACCACTTGACAAGCGTATCGTCAAAGAGCCCAGTTCCGAGAAGGACGTCTGGTGGGGGCCTGTAAATAAATCGATGGATCCCCAGGTTAGTGCTATATTGCCGCTTGTATGCTGCTGCTGTTCAGTTGATTCGACCGAGGGTACGGGGGAACGGCATGTGCTTCGGACTGAAGTTTACAATCTTAGCGTTCTCTTCTATCTTAGCCCTCAGCCCCCTACCCCGCAGTCGCGTGCTTCCCCACATTTCGGCTAACTCTCTCGGTTAGGTTTGGAAAATTAACAGAGAGCGTGCGGTGGACTACCTCAATACACGGAAGAGAATCTACGTTGTGGACGGGTATGCAGGATGGGACGAAAAGTACAGAATCAATGTCCGCGTTGTCTGTGCCCGAGCCTACCATGCCCTCTTCATGCGCAACATGCTTATCCGCCCAACGAGGGAAGAGCTCAAGACTTTCCACCCTGACTATACCATCTACAATGCCGGCTCTTTCCCAGCTAATCGCTTTACGACCGGGATGACCTCGGCCACGTCCGTTGCCATCAATTTCGCTGACAAGGAAATGGTAATCCTGGGCACTGAGTATGCTGGAGAGATGAAGAAAGGGATCTTTACAGTATTGTTTTACGAAATGCCCGTGAAGCATAACGTCTTGACACTTCATTCATCTGCCAACGAAGGCCAAGACGGCGATGTAACAGTCTTCTTCGGACTTTCTGGCACCGGGAAAACTACACTCTCTGCTGACCCTAATCGTGCGCTCATTGGCGACGATGAGCATTGCTGGAGTGATCGTGGAGTATTCAATATTGAAGGCGGCGTAAGTCCTGAGATTCTCGTGTTGTGTGATGACTGGCTAAGCGCGTGTTAGTGCTACGCAAAGTGCATTGGGCTGTCAGCGGAAAAGGAACCCGACATCTACAACGCCATCACTTTCGGCGCTATTCTAGAAAACGTCGTTTTTGATCCCGTAACAAGATCCGTTGACTATGATGACACCACCCTAACAGAGAACACCCGTTGGTATGTTATTCGTTCCTCTCCCGGGCCCTGTCCTTCCTGCTAAAACCCTCCCAGTGCATATCCAATCGAGCATATCAAGAATGCCAAGATTCCTTGCTTATCTACCAGTCATCCGTCAAACATAATCTTGCTTACCTGCGATGCTCGAGGCGTCCTCCCTCCTATCTCCAAGCTCACAAACGAACAAACCATGTTCCATTTCATCTCGGGGTACACCTCGAAAATGGCAGGTACTGAAGACGGTGTCACCGAGCCCCAAGCTACTTTTTCGTCCTGCTTTGCGCAGCCTTTCCTGGCACTTCATCCCATGCGCTATGCTAAGATGTTGGCCGACAAGATCTCTCACCACAAGACTAATGCATGGCTTCTCAATACTGGCTGGGTTGGTGCCGGTGCGACTAATGGAGGCACTCGATGCCCGTAAGTGTCGATTACCTTCCTCGTTCAAAATCTCTTGCTTAAATATCGCAGATTAAAATACACTCGAGCAATCCTGGATGCTATCCACTCCGGCGAACTCGCAAAGGCAGAGTATGAAATCTACGAGACGTTCAATCTAAACGTACCAAAGACCTGTCCCGGAGTACCGGATGAACTACTTAACCCTGCAAAGTCATGGCATGGGCAAGCCGACTTCAAGGAGGAAGTCACAAAGCTCGGTGGTCTTTTTGTAGAGAATTTCAAGAAATATTCCGACGAAGCTACTCCGGAAGTTATCAAAGCTGGTAAGTAGAGCCGAGTCTAGGTAGTAGCAAGCATTAGGCTAACCCAAGTCTCAGGACCTCAAGTCTGAGTGCAGCTTGTTACATGTCTATTGCATTTTAGTCGTGTTGGGAGGTTGGTTTGAATGGCGGTCCAAATAGCAGAGGATGGGATGTGTATAGCTACTGACGTTTCGAAAGGTAGATATTGGAAAAGTCTGTACATCAACTGTGTATTATACATAGCAAATCAACGTCTGTCCTTGAAGTTCTAAGTCTGGGATCATGAGTGTCATTAGTCGGGACTTGTGGATCCAGTTGACAGCGGAACATGGAGTTCTCAATAACTGTGCAAACAAGAAAGAGATTTGCTTTGTTGCTGATAGTCCACCGCAAAGTCGACATGTTCAAGATGGCACCATAATATGCACTCATGATTCTCTATAAACAGCCTTGCACGTGACCAAGGCTGACTAATCTGGATTCATCGGCGATAAGGCCATCTTTCATCCTCGGCATACGTCGAGCGCGACTGTAACCATAACAGTCCCATCATGATGGACTCGCTCAATGGAAAATTCAGAAGCTGGGAAACAACATAAGTATTCCTTCATCGATACAACATATCTCAGACTGAGACATCTGCTCTTGCTTTGGTTTACGGTCACTGAAGAGTTACAACACATATATTGAAAGAATCGGCCTGAGTATCTAGCAAGCAAAATTGGTCAGGCGTTTGATGGATGTACTGAGGCGTTTATAAGGCGTTTTGGATCTAGGAGTTTAAATTCTTTGAATGAAGTCGCTTTTCTGTGCTAAGTTATTCATGGAAAGAGCATGGAGTTGGTGACTCTTTCCCAATGAATAAGACGTAATACTTTCAACCATCGTTATGGAAGCAGAATGGGGCGAGGTGCGTCATCAAGTTCAATACAATGCCCTTTATCATCGACGGTGATCAGCCGCTGCGCCCATTGCTTTATTGGCGGTATTCTTCGAAAATACCTGGTGGCTTCTACGTCGATTCAACAAAAGACATTTATCGCCATGGAACTCACTTCTCTCAGGTCCAGCAACTCCAACTTCCTCCGCCTGAAGGAGGAGCGCTTTACGATCCAAAACAACCTGCCCCCGCTTTCGCATTCGATACGCAGCAGGAGTTGCTATGGGTCGGTAACGAAAGCGTAAGTGATTATATGTGGAATCAGTGGGACTTTCAGTTGAATTCGCGGATAGGGCCGGATAACTTCGTATTACGGCGCAGGTCTACAAAGATATACCTCGCTTCGGGCACATCCATCCCATGAAGGGCGTATCGCCAGTTTGTTATTCCACGAGCGAGGTGTTGTATCACTAGCATCGAGAAGCGTGCACTTGACATCGAGGAGAGGTCTGACTCAATGGCACATCTCGTAAGCCTCCGAATCATGATTTGCCTGCGATGCTGATGCTACGCAATAAGAGACGAATCCATGAAAGACTTGCGGTGCATGAGCTTTGTGAGTAAAGATGCATCAGATATTCTTGTGGCAGGATGCCAGAAAACCATGTTCAAGATCGATGTGGAGAGAGGCTGTGTTGTTCAGGAGGTACTAGAGCAAGTTTCTCCTACTGGTCCCGCACTGACTCTTGCTTTCCTAGATTGCTACAGAAAACGAGTATACCATCATGAAGTTCTGCCGCTACATCTGTGCAGCAACTAGTATAGGTGCTGTACACTTCCTCAATCCAGAGACATTCGAGGTGATCAAGATCTGGCAGGCGCATCCTACCGAAGTCCATGATATGGATGCACACAACAACTACCTTGTGACCTGTGGCAAAGCGCCTCGTCTATATGGTCCGCAAATGTTGGAACATTTCGCAAAGGTGTATGATCTTCAAAAGCTACAGCAGTTATCGCCAGTTAATTTTCCAGGGGGTGCAGCTTTTGTAAGGATTGTTCCGAAGCTTTCAACTACTGCCATAATAGCAACACAGACTGGGCGACTACAGGTTGTTGATCTAATGAATCCAGACACCGTCAACCTTCATCAAGCAGATGTAGCTTGCATAAGAACTTTGACGTTGGCACCTTCGGGATCCGCATGGGCTATGCTAGACCAAGACAATACGATACGTTTATGGGGTGGCTCACGTGAAAAACTGAGATTTGCTGAGCATCCGAATCCAACCGAATTCGCCGATGAGATCTCTCCTATGGCCCCAATGGGTCTTGATTCGGATCTGTAGGTCATTGTACTGTATCTCTGGTAGGATTAGGCTAATTTTAGGTTAAAATCCAGTCCTTTCAGTACAATTGGGATGCCCTATTATCATGAAAAACTATTATCAGCGTGGCCTAGCGACCACGTCTTTGAAGTGGGTCACATGACTTCCAAGCTCGATCAAGATATCCTGAAAAGCATGGCTCCGGCCAGCATTGGCTATCGTGCACCCAATCTGCGAAAAGCCTTAAGAAATCAAGTTGATAGAACCAAAGTCTTGGAGGCTAACATAAAAGCGGTTGTAGCACCAAAATTCTTGAGTGAGAGAAGCCGTGAAAAAGTGAGTGATCAGACCAACGGAAAGAGCACCGGACGACGAATCAGTGATGCTGTAGAAGCTTTTGCCAATGCTACTTTGGCTGGTAGTACGAACGCAGACGTTCCAATTGAGTACAGAAATGTTGAAATTAAGTACAGCAAATTTGGGGTGCAAGACTTCGACTTTCAGTAAGCTCCGATGACTTCCTCTCCCTCCGATCATATAAGTAATACATTCGAGCTAGCTATTACAACAAGACGCAGTATTCCGGATTGGAGACGCACATCACTAATTCCTACCTAAATCCTTTGCTTCAAGTACTCAAATTCACACCGCTGATTCGTAACCTCGCCATGCATCATGTTGCAAGCGGATGTCTGTCTGACATGTGCCTTCTTTGCGAAATGGGTTTTCTATTTGACATGCTGGAGAAGGCTGCTGGCCAAAGCTGCCAAGCAACCAACCTTTACAAGACTCTTGGCAGTCTCCCAGATGGTGCGTATGTTTAGGGTATCAAAACACCTCTTTTCCATTAACAGAATATTAGCGGCTGGTTTACAGATCCTTGAGGAAAGAATGCCACAAAATAATCTGGATTACAGAGTGCAAGCCGCCAATCGCTTCGTACTTAAACAAATGTCATCCGACTCAACGAGAATATACCCAGATGATACCAGACTGGATCAGGTAACTGCATCTTCTCCACTATTCTCGCTGTTGTCTAAGAAGTCACATCAGGTTTTGGTGACCAACGCCATGTCCACTCTCCGATGTTTGCATTGCTACAGCGAGACCATGCGCACAAGTCCAACATATCTCACTGACCTAAATTATCCCAACTTTGTAGGCCTCCCCTTCTCCGATCTGAACGGGGATTAACAAAATAGAAGAGCCAAAACTCGAGAATCCGTAACGCGATACCTACCTTTTCCGAGGTCCTCAAGAGAAGTCTCGAACACGCAACACAGATCCGTGCCTGGTGCAACAAATGCCGGCGCTATCAGGAACTGGCTACTCGAACGACAGTGCATAATATTGCGCCTGTTTTGATGCTCAACGCTTGTTTGGATAAAAGCCCAGATAGTAAGCAACTCTGGGCTATTCCCGGCTGGCTTCCAGAGCGGATAGGAATCATCATTGAAGGCGGGAAAGTGAGCTGCTTCGAAGGTGAAAACCTCCGCAATCTACAAAGGACTCGGCATAATTATGCCATTACCATCTACGAGCTTGTAGGGGTAGTGGCAGAAATTAACAGCAAAGAGAACCAGAAGTCACACCTTGTCTCCCTTGTGAATGGTCGGTACTCGCTCTATGACCCGTGGTTTTACTGTTATTGATATGTTTTCGCAGTTACCATATCCGAACAGGACCCTCAAGAGCAGAGTCAGTGGCATCTAATGAATGATTTCCTAGTCAGAAAGATTAACGATGCTGATCGTCCACTTTACTTCTTTCCTACTTGGAAAAACCCGGTCATCCTCACCTATCAGATCAAGGCTGCAAGACATGCGGTGGATGAAAGCTGGAAAGAGCTTCTCGATACTTCCTGTCTCTATGACACCTGGTCTATGAAGTATGTATGGCGCTATTATTATCTCCGTTTACCCCTGTGCTAATTCTGCGGCAGCTCTGTCTATGACCCGCGTAACGTGGTACTGAACCCGGAGATCGAAGAGCCACAAGCTGGCTCATGCGTTGCTATAGACGGAGAGTTCGTTAACCTCAAACAAGAGGAGATTGAGATCAAAGCCGATGGCGATCGCGAGGTCATCCGGCCGACCCGGATGGGCCTGGCTCGAATATCTGTACTGAGAGGAAACAATGGTCCCAACGAAGGCATTCCGTTCATCAACGACTATATACCGATCTATGAGCCGATTGTGGATTACAACACCCAGTACTCCGGCTTAAGAGAAGGTGATCTCGACCCTAGGACTTCCCGCCACCCGCTGGTCCCTTTGAAGGTTGCCTACAAAAAGCTCTGGCTCCTTCTCAACCTCGGTTGCGTATTTGTTGGCCATGGACTACCCAAGGATCTGCGCGTTGCCAACATCCACATCCCCAAATCCCAGATCATCGACACCGCAGACTTATTCTTTATCGCCTCTCGGAAACGCAGATTCTCGCTCGCCTTCCTCGCATGGTATCTCCTCAAAGAAGAAATCCAGCAGCAGCCCGAAGGCCACGATAGCATCGAAGACGCGTGCACCGCACTCAGGCTATGGAGGAAGTATGAGGAGTTCAAGGATGCAGGCGTAGTGGAGCAGATTCTGGAAGATATCTACAAGGAGGGAAGGAGGTTGAATTTCAGGCCGCCGGGGGAAGTGGCAGGTGGTAGGGGGAGGGAGGGGAGGGGCACGGATGTTAGTGGTGGGGGGAGGGATACGCCGCCGCCGATGCGGGGGGCTGATAGTGGGGCGGGGACGCCGGTGGGGAGGAGGGTGGGGGTGGGGAGGGAGAGAGAGAGTGAGGGTTTTGAGAGTCCGTTGAGGTGAGGGGTGAGGGGTGAGGGTTAGAAGGGAGTTCTGTGGGTGAAGGAAGAACTGGTTGGTAGAATGTAATGGTCTTTTCAATAAAGGATGCGTTCTGTGAAGTTTATGAGTCGTCCAGTTGCATGGGTCAATGAATCTCCAGATACCGGAGGGATTTGTCGCAGCATCATAAAACCTCATGTAAAGTAGAGCCACGATTGCAACAACACGACGAAATCCAGCCGCAATTTCAATCATCCTCAACAATCGCCTCCGCTTTCTTCGCCTTCTCCTTCCCCTTCCTCTTAACCTTCTTCTCCCTATTCCGCCTCGTCCGCTTCTCCCTCGCCGCAGCCTCCTTCTCCACCCGGCTCTGCCTCTTCGCCGACTCTTGCGCTAATCTCGCCACAACCCTTTTCCGCATCGCTATCCTCCGCTTCTTCCCGCTTTTCTTCCGTTTCCCGGCGACAGTGTCCGCGGGCGGTGTCGCTTCCGAGGGTTTTCGCTGAGGTGGGGATGTGAGGATTGTAACCCGCCATGGTAGCTCCGAACCGCGCTGTTTTGGAGGGTGAGTTGGTGGGGGCTAATTGTGAGGGGGGGTTTTGTTCAGGGGCCGTACCCAGGGAATGTTCAGCCCCGCGAGGATTTCTTCCCCGGTGATGGCTGCGAGGCGGTATTGCGCTAGTTTTGGGGGGGGAGGGCGGCCGGTGAAGTAGTACTGCGATGGCCTGCGCGGGGTTAGGAAGCCGGGATCGCTGGTTGGTGGGGTGGGGGATCGGAGGATGATTCTTTGGGGGAGGTTGGGAGGGGGGTGCGGAGCTGAGGGTTTGGCGGATGGGGCTGAGAAGAGGCGGAATTCGTAGGCGTCGTCTGATGCATCTGGGGCGTTGTTGATGGGGATGACAGCGTCGTCTGCGTGGGGTTCGACGGTCGAGAGCTCCGCTTCGGTCTCGGTTCTGTAGAGGTTGCTAAGTTGGTCGTGGAAGCGTGCTTCGAGGTCGGGGTCTGGGTCGGAGGGTTCGGTGGATGGGGAGCGTGGGTTGATCTCGGTGCGCCGGACACTGGGGGGTGGATAAGCTTCTAGTTGGAGGGGCAGTGGAGAAAGTCGTACCGCTTTGCGTTTGGAAGATCGAACATCTTGTGCTGGGGCTATGGAAAGCCGGCAGGTGGACTCTGCGGCTAGCTGTTGGGGAGGACAGTTGTGGTCACCAATTCAATGGTTCATGGTTCACGAAAAATAAATCGTGCGGAGCTGAGGCACGTATTGTAAGCGCATCGCGTTCGCGCGATTTTTGACAATACACTCTCAGGTTAGTCAGGTATGATAGGCTGGCAGACGACATATCTAATCGCATACTCTGTCCACAGAGTTACTCTCACACATATTTGCGGACCTCTGCCGATCGGACCTGAAGAGCGTACGCTCTGTTTGCAGATGGGTTTCTCTCGTTGCAGAAGAACCTCTATTCAGCACCCTGTTCCTTTACGCCTAATTCCGACAGTTTCAGAAAGCTCAAGTGTGTTTTTCGTCACCAGCGATTGAGTCAATATCCTCGAGCGCTATTTTATAGTAACAGGTGGCTGCCCGAAAGATATGACAAGTATGAGACGTGGTTAAACAAAATGGGAGGCTGCCCTTACTTTGCATACCAGCCTCCAGATCGGTTCGCAAAAGAATTCACTTCCGGCGAGTTGAGCGACTACTATCGAAGGTATCGTCATTATGTTCCGTACGCACGGAATGGATCGAAAAGTGCTCTTCAAGGCTTTCCAACTGTTTTCAAAATTGAGATCAGTTGAGTTTGCGTCTGGGTTACTTCCTGACCAAGAGTGGCCTCCTCGGGGTACATACCAGCCGATTGCTCGTCAGACGTGGCAGTCTTTCGAATTCATTACTCGAGAAACTTTGATAGAGCCTGAGGATTATGGCACTGAGGAATTTCACAGCATGCAATTCAGTGTGCTCCTCGAAGCGGCGCAAGCAGCAAAGGTTCGTTGAACGCAAGTTAGAGGGGCTGCAATACAGTGGAAATCCTTGGAATTGGTCTCTCGAGCACCAGGCGTGACCAATGTCTTTAATTCTGTTCGCCACCTAATTTTACACATGGCTTTCATCGACACAGATGTACAGCGAAGCCATCATGCAGATTTAGCCAGAATTGTTGACGCAGCACCAAATCTTAACACTCTTGACGTACCTCTCTGGAACACTTCCCTCGATCCCATTATCCATACTGGATTCGTTCCCGAATGTTGCAGATTTTGGCCTGCACTTCACACTTTGAAGATCAGTAACGTTTACACTCCTGAAAGTGCTTTGAGAAAATTTCTTAACTCACATGCGGATTGTCTTCGGTCTTTGGAGCTGCGGTCCACCCATATCACAAGGAGCGAAGATCAAAAAAACCCAACCTCGTGGATTTCAATTATACAATTCTTACAATCTTCTTTAACTCTCGACCACGTACGCCTAGAGAGAGCGCTGAGGAGTGCATGGGGTGAGGAATGGTACTCCCTCTCCAAAATGAATAACGCTCTAGGGATACGTCTGAAGGAGCCTAAGCCTTTTGGTCCTAAATGTTTAAGATATCGAGTTGAGCAGTATGTCATAGGTGGCGGACCTTGCCCCCTAAGTGATTCGAACACAACGAGTCCACGCACGCCGCATGATCAACCATTTTATTACACTGATCCACGCATTATATACTATTAAGTCCAGATCCCTTCTTTGATCAGATAGATGTCCAAGCGATAATGTTGTGTTTACATCTCTTGCTCTCATTGCTTGGAGGCTTCTTCGATGCAGATTCACCTCCAAGCTATCAGAAACGGTTGAACATCTGGATACTAGGGGTTGACACTACCTAGGTAGGTCTTCCATAGATGTGCAGTAGACGCTAGAAGTATAGAAGGCTTAGAGGACACATCGAGAGTGCTGAAAAAGTGACAACCAAACGGAAGAGCAGATACAAAAAGGTGCATAGGTACAAGACCATGGCGAGTAATGGCAAGTCAGCACCTGGGAAGCGCAAGTGACAGGGTATGGCGAAAGGCACGATTAACCGGAAGCTGGCAGAGTTGCCAGGACAAGCTATGAGCTTTGCACAAAGAGGGAGTATTAACCGTCACCTGCTTGCTCTTTCCTTGCTTCAAAAGAAGTTCACAGCTTTATCAAGGCTGAACCATGAGAGTAAGATAATCATTTCGTACCCAGTAACTGGTGGACAAGGGGAGCGTAATGATATATTTATGCTCGACTAGTTTGTTTACCAAGCCCTGTTCCCATCCTTACGACTTAATCACACAGTCCATCCCAGCGATCTTTCATATCTGAACACGACACCATATTAACTGATCAGGTCTCACGCGGTTGTGCTGCCTTTGATAGGTCATAACTAAATCCACTCAATGGAGCCGCCGTGTCCGCTGTGAATGACATGACGGTAGCATAGCCCAATTTCAATCACTAGTCGGTTAAAGTCTGCTAAAGGCATGGACCATAGACTTCCGAACAGAAATGCTGATGCAAGCAACTGCAACTTGAATGCCACAAAGGAGCAGAGTCGAATAGCAGCTCACCAACGAAACGTTCGACACCACTTTTCTCATTGTCCTCTTGTGACGTCTTGCCATTTCTACAACACCAAGCAATGTCAATAGCAATTGTTTGCGAGTGAATGCACGACCTGTCATAGTTACCTTCCCTTCAGGCATCGGTAGTTTTTGGCTTCGGTCTCCTCGTCCAAAACCATCTGCATCTACATTTACTCTTACGCGCAGTATTGAGCCCGCATGCTCACGACGGCCCCCTGTGTAAACATCTTCGCATCATATATGCGATGGCCGTTACCGACCTAGGATTTGCCCATAGGGTATACACCCTGATCCTCGCATATTTGCTTCTTTCACCAACCTTAGTAGCCTCTCAACGTTGCTACGACCCAAGCGGTGGCCTTCTCATCGGTTTCGGAATATGCAACAATGCGTCAAGCATCAGCGTTTGTTGCCCAGTCTATAACCAATGCATGTCCAATGGCCTCTGCTTCAATGCACTCAGCGGCAATTTCAACCGTGGCGGATGTACTGAGAAGAGCTTCAACGATCTTGTTTGCCCGAGTTTCTGTATCACAGGTAGCTTGTCTTGCTTAGACTGTTGAAGTCCTTGTAGCACTGACTAAACATTACTTTAGAGGCCTTTCCGGAAGTATTACCTTGTAATTCAACGACGAGCCAGTTCTGTTGCGACAGCCAAAACTCAGGGAAGTGCTGCCAAGACCCGAAGACTTTCTTGACCATTGGCCCTGCAGTCTCTTCTGCTGATGCGGTGTCCGCTACGACTGCAAGCACCTCGGCGCCTTCGGCGCCTTCGGCGCCTTCGGCGCCTTCGTCGACCTCATCCTTTACGACTACGTCCAGAACCAGTCCAAGCCCATCAGCAACTCCAGCAGTCGCAAGTCCGGGCCGTTCATACAAAGGAGGACGGGTTGGCTTCGCAGTAGGACTTACCGTGGGTATTGGTGCAATTCTCGCTTTTGCCTTCTACTTGTGTCGCCGACGAAGAAGAGCGCGCAGTGCTACAGAAAAGGAGGATGATATACCCGAGCTACCGTCACAGCTACCAGACAATGCTTTGAACTCGAAACTCTTCCCAGCAGAGCTAGATCCTGAGGGCGAGGGTTTGAAGGGGCCAGCAGAGCTGGATCCTAAACCATTGTTGCCTTCGAGAGGCCCGGCAGAACTGGCTGTAAGCCCAGCTGAATTACCGGCCGAGCCGGTAGACCCTGAATACGAGGTACCATTAGTCAAGAAGGACAATCACATTTTCCCTACTACAAGCTCAAACGAGCCGAGCGCGCTGGTGTCTTCTGTATCGCCGCCCGCACAAGGGCAGCTAGGCCCAGCGGAAAATACCCAGCCTATTTCACAGCTCCAAACTCCTACTCCGAAATCCCTGCGTTGCAGCCCCTCATCGCCGGATCAAGCAAGCTCACCACAATCCGACCAAGAACCACATATACCGCCTCCCCCACCTCCCCCACCTCCGTCGCTGGCGACCAGGCCATCAACAGCCAGTACGACCCCTCAATCATCGCCTACTCGTGGACATGCTGGGAGGCTAGGCAAGGGAGTGGTGGTTGTACACCCGAACAACCAAAATTGGTCGTTGGAGCAAGAGCAGACTAAAGCTCTTTCGCCGAAGAAGGAACCGGAAGGTCTCCGGAGGCCGCAGACGATCGCAGAAAGGAGGAATGTGGGATCTCCCGATTTGAATTCGTCGAGCGGACCGTGGTTTGATGCATATGATGCGAAAACGGCGGAAGCTCGACCTTAGGATGCTGGATTTGTGATTTAGAGGTGAGATAGGTGGAATCTGGTCCAGCTTAAGTGGATCAGCTACGGGTAGACACTAATGTATAGGGCCCATAATTGTCTTCATCTCAATTGTTGTGCTTACGCTTCGGACAGAATGCTGTCGTCTTCACGGAACTGATGGAGAAATCATTCTTTTGACCAAAAACAAATTGAGATCAACATTATGCTCGATTCCTTTAGTATTTACCTATTCTTTACTACCCGAATCTGACATTCATGATATCTAATGCCATTTGGTTCGGCTAGTGTTACCTCCCATTGCCATGTATGCTCTTAGAGGTTGTCAAGCATGACGTAGCTGCCTATCATTTTACCACGAAGGAATATATCAACAGGTACGGAAGCAATGAATCAGATGGATCTCACGAGTCGAGTCAATGTCATACGCTTGAATGGCCCGGTCTAGAGGTGGATCGAAGTTATGAAACATCTCTGTAAGCAAAAGGAATCAAGGTCTTGGAACAAGCCTCTACCCAATTGCTTGAATATGTTTGACTTTCCGCTATTTTTGGTCATTGCTTAAGCCAAATCAGACTTGAAGGCTCTCAAGATCCTAATCAAACAGCATGTACGGAGTAAAGTGAACAAACAACATTGTCCGATGTGGACAATGGATCAGTGGGATTGAGAGAAAGCCATGGCGAGTTCATTGTTTGTAATTTTACTTTTCAATGTTCCTTTGTCCAAGTCTTGCAGAAGTCTGCACTCTACCACTGACCTTCAGAGCGACACTCTATTTCTACCACCCTCCCCCACCCCTTCAGTTCCCCACACTCTAGCACCCCCCATTCAATTTCCCGAATCAGCTAAGTAACATTCCAAACCTCGCAAACCCCAATCCACTCACACAACTCCTCTAGCCACTCACCCAACCCCCCAGTTCTAGCAACCATGGGCTGCGGCATGTCCGTCCCCCGCGAGCGCCTCCATTACTCCGCCCACCCCGGCGACAGCTGGGACGCGCAATACGCCGCTAACCGCCACGGCGTCCGCAGCGCGACGGCTGATCCCGTATATGAGGTTGAACGGCGGTGCGCAAGACGGGAGGATGAGGGTCTTGTTAGGAATGAGCGGAGGTTTGAGGGGCCGCGCGAGGATGGGCCGTTTTTGAGTGAGGGGTGGGGTACGAGATAGAGGGGAAAGTGGGCTCGATTGGGAGAGGGGAGTGGTTTTATGTTTGCTGGGTTGATCTTGATGCCGAATGGCTTTGATTGTTGGGGAAAAGAACTCTATTTTCTCTTACTTTGCTTTTGTTTCAATTCCGTTGTTTTTCTAGGCGGAGCAATGGTTGATACGGTGCTATAGTAGGGGTAAGCAAGGTCGAAGCTAGAGGGGATATGTACTGAATCAATACTTTTCACATGTGCAATTTTTTCCCGTTCAAAGAATTTAGAGAATCAACAAGGCTATTTTTGAAGGATAAGTATAGTGCTAATCTACAAGTAGAAACTTTTGTATAGTGGCTAGATTATTGTTATTGTTGTGACGTCGGATATGGATGGGCAGGCACTGAAAAGTGGATGCCACACAAATAACGAGCATCTCCTCCCTCGATCAATCCGTGTCAAGATAAAGTTTCGAGTTCTCTTAGCATACCTATGTACCTTACTTACTTTAGGTCGAGGCTCAGGAAAGTCAACCACGGTTAGCCGGGGATCTTGCGGAAATCCAACTGACCTTCTGGAATAAACCCCTCAATTCACTCCTTTTTTTCTTTTCTTTTTCCATTAAATGCATGCAACCTACCTTAGGGCTATGGCACTGTCTAGGCGCTGTATGTATGCTAAATTACATGCAATCTGGCCAAAATCAATGCTTTATATCTTCCCATTGTTGATTGACGAATCGGCCAAAATGTGAACACGCTTTGGAACAATCCTATTCAGGTATGTATAGCATATTTCTACACTCCCCCATGTTATGCATACCCTTTCTACCGATTGCCATGGTGGTTTAGATGTGTGAGTAATTATGTCATAACATATTTCAACACTCCCCTCCCATGTTATGCGCATATCGTACTCCGGTTGCCATGGTTGTTTTTCGAAAGTGTGATTAATTATGTAATCATATACACGCCTTTTTGGAGTTAACAGCGAACGGATTCGCGCTCTCCGGGCCCATAACCTGTTGATTGACGAATCGGCCAAAATGTGAACACACTTTGGAACAATCCTATTCAGGTATGTATAGCATATTTCAACACCCATTGAGCAGTCACACCGATAAACGCGCATACGAGCGCGGCTCGGCCCATTCACTTTTCATTACGATAATACACACCAGCATCAAATAACGTTGTTTTACAGCTCATGCCAACAAAAGCCCAAGAAGTGAGTCCTGCTACGGTGTGATTAAAACCCAATACAGTTTTTGAAAGCACTTATCATTAAAGACATATCTACTGTAGCACCCTTTCTCACAGCTTGAAAATTATCTACTGGGCATGGGAAAAGAAAAAAAAATCATGTCCCAAATGACTGGTATTAAATTGAAGACTAGCAAGCTCTCAAATCCACCCTGCACAAAAATAGAACCCGACCACACAAACCTGAATCATCAAACTCACCACATTCGCCGCCACAATTATTCCCGGGAGCCCACTCAAAACCCGCCCTTCATCTTGTCTCTCCAACCGCACATCCCTTAAATGCCGCTGCGCCTTCTCCTGCCTCTGCGCCTGCTCCTCCGGCGTCTGCAGTCCGGCCACGCTCGGCGCCGCTGGCTGCTGGGATGCGCGCAGGCCAGCGACTTCGTCGGCGAGGTGCTGCGTCCCGGCGTCTAGACGCCGGGATTGGCGCATGGGCTTGGCGTTGCGGGCGTTGATGAGGGGGTGGCGGCGGCGGGTAGATGCCTGAGGATCTTCCATTTCGTGTTGTTCGAGCTGGTTCTGACGAAATGCTTCGCGGTTGAGCAGCATGGCTGGGGCTACTCGTCGTAGCCGTCGCGAGCTCTGCTCGACCTCGGCCAGGCGCTGCATTTGAACATCTAGCTGCTGGATTTGCTGCGCTGTGGCCTGGCGCAAAGGTCCAGCGGTCCCATTGTTGACAAGGGCTGAGAGTCGGCGTAGGGTAGGGTCCCGAAGCTCCTCAGTTTCGTACGATTCCGGTCTGTTCGCGCGAAGCTCTGGGGTATCAGGCCCCATGCCCGACGCTTCTTGTTGCCGTGGTGCGTTCTGCTCGGTCTGTGGTTGCGAGTTGGAAGGGATGGTTGCCTGAGGGGAGCTTGTTGTAGGCACCCGAGGCTCCTCCTGTTGCCCTGATTCCTGTCCGATGAGAAGAGATCGAAAGGTGTTGAACGACATATCCCGGATCTGCGGTTGCGAAAAGAAGTGTCTGCTCTCCATAGTCGGGATTGAGGTAGGCTCCCTTGATTCCTGCCGGATCTGGGGCTGTAGATCGTCATCGGCCCGCATATCTTGCTTATGCAGCTGCGTGAAGAAAAGTCTGCTCTCCTCAGTCGAGATAAGCCCCCCACGAGATTCCGTGACAAGCTTCTGAAGAGATTCCATGGTAGGCTCTTCGAACTCTGAGGTAAGCTGCTGTGGAGATCCCGTGGTCGGCTCCCGAGCGGAGGTTGGGGCAGGCCCTTGAGAACTCATGATACGTTCACGAGAACGAGTTGGAGCAGGCGTCTGGTTCGTAGGTAGAAGCCTACAATTAGCTCCCCGGACGAGTCCACTCTGATGAAATTGTATGGTAGGCTCCTGGGAGGTAGCAGTAGGCTCCAAAGAGGAGGTTGCGCTGACGTTGTTTGTATTGGACATGATGACTTGCGATTGAGTTGTTGATGGTTGAGAAGGTTGAGTGTGCAGAAAGTAGAGGTTGGGGGATTTCAGTTAAATAGGTGACTGAACAAGAGATTTGGTGGAGGAGAAACAATCGAGATTTGGATCATTGTCCCACTTTATGGTTGTTTGTTCAGGCAAGTGTCGAAGAAAGTATGTTAAGTGCTTTCAATTTGAGCTGCCGGTGACAGATGCGTTGTCTTGAGCTTTGTGTGTTGACGATGCTCTCTGGTTTTCTCCATCTGATTAGTGAATATCATGAAAGATCCTCATTGTCAACCATCAACCACAACCGCATATAGATGAATAAAAGGATACTCGGAGCTTTCGTCCAATCTTTTTCAACCCACAACCTTACCCACAACCTCCCAACGACGGAATCACGGACATCGCAAAACCAACAACACAAAGTACCTCTCTCAACAATTCCCCTTCAACACCATCTCGAATCCTCATCTCCTCGAGGAGAGAGAAAAAAATGTCTTCACAACCTCCACTCCTAAGCAGTGCTGGCTTCTCCCTTTTTACAGGAAACGTGCCTTTGCTCCCAGAATCCGATACCGAATTCTCCATCTCTGCACGAAAAAGGGCGTCACCCTCAGGAGCCGACACGGGGTTCTCTTTTCCGGCGGGAACGAAATCATCAGGATCTTCGCTCCCAGAAACCGATACGGAATCCTCCTTTTCTGCACCGAGGATGCCGTCACCGTCTACGCTTTCGGAAGAAGCTGATGCGGGATTTAGGGTTTCGGCGGGGACAATGTCGGCGAGATCTTCGCTCTTGGAAACGGATACAGGACTCTTGTCTCCGGCGAGCACGATGTCGTTGGGGTCTTCGCTCTCAGGAAGCGGACACGATTCTGTGGCGGATAGGTCGAGGGACATGGACAATGACAAAGCTACCCTCCCTACCCATGATGATACGACTCTAGTTCTTCGGAATCAAGGTCAGAATCCTCGAGAGCAGAAGCACCGGCAAGCTCACCTAATCACTGAACCCCAAAATAAAGAACGTGAGCCCGAGCAACGCACCCTGGCCTTGCTCGCACGCTCCGAAACCCCTTCCCTCGCAACGACCCTCTACATCGCAACCCTAACCTCCTTTGGAGTCATCCTCTCGCCCACCCTTTCAATTTTCGTTCATCTTCTTAGCATGCTGAGCATCGGCTCGCTGAGGCAGGAAATTCGGCAGCTGGAGAGGGAGAATCGCGAGAAGGATGAGACCATTAGGCGGCTGGAGGAGAAGATTGTGGTCTTGGAGGAACAGGAGAGGGGATCGAGGGGGAAAGATTTGTGGTTCTGAGAGGTTGGGAGGTGAGAAGGAGGAGAAGATGGATGCGGGAGGGGAATTGATGGTCTAATAGATGGGGACGGTGGTTGACATAATGAATGAGATGATTACCTTGGTCTGGGCTCCTAACTATTTTTGTGTACACCCGTGTTCGTTTCTTGATGCTTTTTATGCAAAATTCTCGCGTAATGTTTCTTGCAATTCTCGACTTTTCCTTCATATATGCCATTTGCGGGTGTCAGAAATTCTGTCACTCTTGAATCACAGGCACAGGCAGTCGGTTTTCTTTGCTATTAGTCCCATGTCGTCAAGGTTTCGCTACAAACCAACCGTCGGTCTTGAACAGTGCCTTTGATTGATGTTGTTCGGATTGTCGTAGTTGTCAGTATTCTTACTATTTCTTTATAAACCTCTCCCTTATTCTTTCAGTCTTTTCTGCCACCACTGATTCTCTAATCCACGACTCAACCCAGCAAAAACCAAGATATTAGGCAATCTCAAGAGCATCCGAGCCATGTTCTTCAAACGTAAAGCCTCAGAGCCTCCTCCCTCAACGGAGGAAAATGCAGCTTCATCCAGCCAAGCTTCCACCGACTCTACCAAGCAATCCCCCTCATCTAATGAACAAACCCAACCACTTTCCTACGAGTTCCGCATGCGAAGACTAGCCCTCCTGCAGCAGCGCCTCGGCACCATCAAGAAGATGGAAGAGGACGCGGCGAAACGAAGAGCGGATGTGAAAAAGGAACTCGAGAGAATTGAGAAGATGCAGCGGGAGACACGGAGTTTTTTGGAAAGTGCGCTGGCGAGAGGGAGGGAGGAGAGGGGGGAAAAGTTGGGAGTAGAACGGGAAGGGAAAGGAAAGGGGAAAGAAAAGGAGGGAGAGGTGGAGGTGGAAGAAGAGAGGGGGAGGACAAGGAAGAGGAGGGGCGAGTAGAATAGGCGAGTTCTGTAGAGATGGACAGATGGAGAAATAGAGTGCTTGTGCTCTTAAAATGGAATGACCTGATAGCTTGAATACAACTGCAAGGATTGTATGATAAACATGATAAATTAGAGGAGCATATATTTTTTAAGATCGTAGCAACTCATACATGTACTACCAGTCAGTCTGATAGATAATCCGGCTGTCCACCGTTGGTAGTTGACTTTTCATACCTTCCGCTGGAAGGCATGTTGCTTGAGGTGGGCGAAATGTGAATATTATGGGTTTATCGCCAAGGATGATTGGGGATCGATTCAGCCCAGGGTTTGACGGGATTTTGAGCAGTTGCAATGCTTTGAGGATGAAACAATCTTTCAAATTTTCTTTCTTTACGAATAACGTCGATGCGTATTTCACACTACCTTAGCTTCAAGAAGAACCTCTCGGATTGGACCGATCAAATTATCGCTGTACAGTGCGTTAGGACGTAGTTGTTTGATATTATCTGGGTTCCATGGATCGTAATTGCTGGAAACCACAAATTGGCGATTAGGGCTGCGGAGTTTTAGCGATACTGCCGGCAAAGAGTAAAGTAGGGATAGGGTTCGAAGATGCATTTCATCGAAAGATTAACGCACGAAGCGGCTGTTGGCCCAACCGCCTCAAGCGCCGTAGGCCTGCCAACCACTGTAGCCACTCTTGGGTAGCATCAATCGAATATAGTCACCCAAGTCTCGACACTATGACAGCCAGCATTACAAGCCTTGATTTATGTTAATTTGAGCTACTGGACTGCATTTTATGAATGAGACAGCACAATCTGAGATGATGATTGAGAAACAGGATTGGATATACTGTATTCGACGTTGCTGGCCGCTCAAAAATATTACCAAATCACTAAAAATAATCCTCACTCCAACAACCACGTGCTGCCGCAGTGCCAGCTAAGAAGTAAGCAGTCACACTTTCAGGCTAATAGCTCGTCTACCTCATCATCGCTCATCCACATGAGCACATCCTCCATCTCCCTCACACGACGCGCACAAAGCTCTTCAAGCCTCGCCTTTTCTTGGCGTAAGCGCTCCATGGATTCCTTATGATATTCTCGATTCTCTTGACGCAGTGGTTCTAGCAGTTGGTTTACTTGCTGGAATGCTTGAACCAGTTGCTCGAGACATTCAACATTTTGTGTCTGTGACTTGATCCACTCATCCTTGGATCGACTCTCACGCTCCCGTAGCTCGTTTATGCGTTTTTTTAATGACATAAAACGGAATATCATGAACATTAGAACGAAGAGCGCGAAAGTCGGACCAGGCAAGGAGAGTGCGCCTTGTAAGACCGGGATAGCGCCGACTGCCATGAGGGATGCATAGACAGCGGGAACATAGCGTATGAACCGGGGTTCCCGTTGGCCTTTTTCTTGCTCTGGAACCTGGGGTTCCATGTCTCTTGGGTCTTGTTGCTGATTCTCGATTTCTTGAAGTTCTGAATCTTGGTCCTGAACGTTCTTAAGGGTCTCTTGAATGATCAGGTGATCAGTGGAAGTCAAAGCTGGTTTGCTCGAAGAAGGTTGCGACGACATATCGCGTGAACCTAATAGATTTGTTCCCCAGATGACCGCTGTCGTAAAATGCTATCTTAAGTCAACGAAAGATGATGGTTTTATTGTTTGCAAAGCGTGAGTGGTTTAGGAATTTGAAGAGAACGAAAGCTATAGAGGTTTGAGTTCTTTTAATCTCTCTAGAAGTTTTAAGCGCAAGTGTTAAAATCCTGACAATGAGGACTCTTGACACATCGATTAAACTACAGCATATTGTTATGGGAAGAACGTTGCTTAAAAATATAATAGCCAAACAGATATCGAGAATCACGATGACAACAGAACTTCTTGACACTGTGGCTAGTCGCTATCAATACAATGAAACATTACGACGAACATCGCAACTTTAAAATCTCCAAACAACATCAAGACACAAGTCATATTAACATACTAATCCCGCTAAACCCCGCTTGTGGTTCAAAACGTCGCCTCGGCAATATGAAATCTGTTCTAATCAGTCACCTTATCAAATTTGACGCGGTGACGCAAAGACATAAGCAGGAGCTTCGACCATCTAGTTATGCCCTACATCTCACCAATTCGGCCAGAACGCTCCTATATTTCACTGACTTCGTCTCTTGAACTCAGTTGCTTCAGGAGAGGTGTTACTTAATATCTAGAAGCGGCTAATGGGCTTGAAGATTGCCGGAGGGGCATCGAGTCGTATCGTCACAAACACGTCGGAAATCTCTATATTCAAGGGTTTCTTCAGCACAGAGATAGCGATATGGAGATTTGAATAATTTATGATATCTAACAAACCAGACCATCACGAAAACAACCTCAGACACCGATTCCTAGGTCACGAATCATCCCTTCGTCTCACAACCCAGACATTCATGCCCTCAACCTCTCGCCGTCATCTCCCTGCTCCTCTCTGTTCAAGCCGCCGATGGCGGTTCGAATTCCGCGAGCCCTTCTTGGAACTCCTCGCTCAGCATATCCAACCTTCGAAGTACCCCTTTGAACTCGGCGCTGTGCTGCTTCACCTGGTCTGTCATCTTTCTCACATACTCGGCATCCTGCAACAACATTTGCCACTCGAGGTCATCGACCTGCTTTCGGTGGGATTCTCGGGCTTTTTGGAGTCTGTCCTCGAGTTGAAGAACTCGTTGGCAGAGTCGGGCGATTTCTTGCTTTTCCCAAGAATCTGATCCGCATTGCCTATTGCTTCGTGTATATTGTTGAAGTTGTCCTTGTTTTTGGAGTTTTCGGACCTCTTGCTGCTCTTTCCAGCGTCGAGTGTGTTCTTGGGTTTGCTGCTGACGCTCTAATTTTTGACGTTCGCGGTCTTGATCTCGGATGGATTGGTCCGCATCGTTGGTAGGACTATTGACGGACGGCTGTTGAGCTGCAGTAAGAGCTTTATTCCGTGAAGAAGGAATTGATGTAGACATGTTTGCTGTGTTGGAGCAGTGATCCTGGTTTGGGGGTTTTCGGGCCTGTTGCTGCTCTTCCCTGCGTCGTGTGTGTTCCTCGGCTTGTTGCTGACGTTCTATCCTCAGCTGCTCGCGATCTTGATCTCGAAGGGTATGATCTACTTTGTCAGCAGAAGGCCCCATGGTAGATGGCTGTCGTGCTGGAGTAGAAGATTTTTCCTTTCGAGAAAGTGAGGAAGACTTATTCCCCATACTGAAAACAATGGCGCACAGATTTCTAATAGCTTATTATCGTGAGATACGATATGTTTATTTCGACAAGCAAGGATGGAAGCTGCATAGCGGAAGAAAGAAGAAAATTGCAGAATTTCCAGTCTCATTTATATTGCAGGGAGTTCTTAAGACAGTCACCACAACACCGACAATGAGCGCTTTAAACACAATTACTAAAATAACCCCATCCCTTCGAAACAGTCTCTCTCTAACCCAAATGCATGCAAAACAAAAGGCCAACACAACTACCACCTCTGCCCCTCAGAGCACAATTCCCCTTCCACTACCTCACCACGGTTTGAGGGGCGATTTGGGAGCGAGATTATCGATAAGTTCCAAGATTCCCACGTCCTGACATTGACCTATATTTGTGGGGGTTGTAATAGTCACTACCTTTAAAATTCAATACCTATTGAGCTGGAATTCTTGAATTTGGTGAAAGTATTGAGAGGCGATGCATACTTATACCCCATCCAAAGATTGTAAAAATCAATACAATTTCTACACATACAAAAGAACACCGCTCCTCCTGGGGCTCACAACTATTACCATAGACAGAAAACATGGGCATCTCATCTCCTCTGCCATGCACCCTTCGTGAGCACAAGGGTTAGTAATTATCAGCAAGTTTATATTTTTGGGTGTTTAAGGTTTGAAATTCTAAAGGCAAAGGTGAGGGGAGTACAGTAGAGACGATGGTTCTATCCACAATTAGGTAGAATGTCTGGTGCAACGATTCGAAGGTCGCTTAGAAGCTTGGTACGTCCTTTTACCCCCCCCTCTACCCCCTCAAACCCGGCCAGAACCCCTTTTCTGCCCGATCCACCTGTTTAACACACCCAAACAGAGAATCCCTTGGCACCTTGAACGCACTTTTGGACTGAGAAGCTGCCAAGTACGAGTACCGGCCCTCCACATCCGCAACCAACGAAGCATCCAGCACCACAAACACCAACATTCGGGAAACCCCCCCGTTTTCTCTCCCCACCAAACAACCCTCCCCTCACCTCACCTCCTCCACCACCCCTCAAACACCCCCAAATAAGCCCTCCCAATCTCCCCATTCACAAATACCAATTCACCCCATACCTCGCGTATCTCGTTGTCAATCTGTTCCCGCTCTCGACGGATACGTTCTCTTTCCTCTTCGGGGAGGTCGCATATGTTGTCGAGCCAGTCTTCGAAGCGAGTGATGGTGTTGCCCATCTTGTTGGCAGTGGTGGAGGTGGAGGTAGGGGGAGGAGGGGGAGGTGGGTTTTTGTGAGGTGGCTGGAGGAAATGAGACAATGATGGGGGTTGACAGTGTGAGAATCAAGGCAGCCGAACTTGTTTTGAACAGAACAGTTAGGAACAGCCGTGATCCAGGGCTCGCGAATGGGATACTCTAAGAATCAGCAAACTCTCACTGGAGTCACCCACCAATGCCAACAAACCCCCCCTTCCCCCTTCACCCCTATCCATCAAACCCCTAAGCACCCGCCCCTATTTACCACATCTATCAACTCAGCCTAGGTCTCCACTGCCGAAACCACTCCTCAAACGCCTCGAGAAAGATCCATCCGACTTCCGCGGCCTCCTCCTGCAACGCGTCCCAATCGCGTACAATCTCGCCCCAAGCCTGTTCTCGCTCCAGCTCTTCGACTCGTAGCTGTTGGCGATGTCGTTCTTGTTCCTCTTCGGTGTGGAGCTTTTCGTGGAACCATTCTTTGAGGCGGGTGAGGGTGTTGCCCATTGCGGTTTGATTGGGTAGATCGGGGTGGGATGTTGTTCTTAGGGAGGTGGTTGTTGAGTTAGTAGTGGCGGAGGACCGCGAAGGAGTGGAAAGGGGGAAGGGGCGGGTGGTTTGGAGAGGAAGTATATGTGTTGAAAATGAGAGCGTTGAGGAAGGGGACAATTGGGGATTCCGTTGGACAATGAGATCGTATTAGGGGAAGAAAGCAGGAAACTGTATTTGCGCGGCGTAGAACATGGAATCCAGACTTACAATCTCCAAACCCCGCCCTCCCCATTCATCGCCTTCATAAACCCACTCACCTCCCCCAAATCCTCCCCCTTCCCTTTCCTCTGACCACCAGCCCGAACAGGCGCCGGCTCAGACTGTCGCCTATGCCAATTATGACGATTTTGCGGCTGCCTCAAATGCGTCGTGTTCCGGCGAGCTAGATCGGAGTGATCGTTGTCTTGCTGTTGGCGAGATGCGTGTTGCTGCGCCACCGTTGCCAAACGCCTCCGTGCGGTGTCTGGATACGGGGAGATGGAGTTGCCGGTGGCGAGGAGGGGGAAGGATGAGAGGGTGTCGTATTGGGGTTGCGGGGATTCTTTCCCTAGGGGAGGGGTTGGGGATGAGAAGATGATGCCCATGGTTGAGGTTGTTGGAGTCGAGATGATGTGCGGTAAGTTTTCTGATATGGGGGGTTTAAACAATCGAGGGGGCGGAATGATGGGGAATGCGAAAGTTGAGAACTACCCGATATCAAGCTTGCGAAGACAAAGGATTGTAGTGACTGTCGGAAGGATGAAGGAAGACAATGGGAGGCTGTATGCTTGACAATGGGAAAACATAACAAAGAAGTATTCCTCCTACGCCATCCAGCTAATACAGAGTTAGTGTAGAAAGTTCATAGACAGCAACAGGTCTCCACAGATATTTCTGGGTGAACAAGTAGACACAAAGCCTCATTGAATTAGCAGAACACTAACTCGAGTTCAACTGTAGGGCTTATGCGACAACAAGAGTCGGGCAAGAAGACATGCAGAACTGATTGATCCTGACTTTCCTTACTCAAGCGCCACTTTGTACGGTTAGATGTCTGATTTCCCCACATCAATTATTGTCCACTAACATATGACCACCCATGGTACTTACCTCACTGTAAAGATGTGCGACTAGTACCATAGAATTCGATCCTATCACAGCTCCTTGCATGATCCAAGGGTCCAATCTTCATCTTTATTCCTGATGGCGTCAGTAGACAGTTTCGTCTGACATAAATCATTTTAGGAAGGTAATTCTACACATAAGAACACGAGTTGATTGCAAAGGAAAGGAAAGCGGGACTTCCAGTTTTATCAGTGGTTTACATATCAGTAACCGCAGCCGAAGCAACTGACGTATGAGCATTGATTGGCCTTTAGGCGTAAATGTTAAGAAATGAAAGTAAGCGAATATTGCGTGCAACGTATGCGTTATGAGAGATAGCACCTCTGATATACTTTAGGACAGATAGAGAAATAGACGAGCCGCCAAAATAAAGAGATTCACAATGTGAAGAAGGACAAACGCAATAGCATTCAAAAAGAGCGCTAAAGCCTCTATAGTTGTACAAATGTGGAAAAGGGTCCTGATCAGGGACAGACAAACAGCTGCTAGCACAAAACGAGCATAATTGACTCCAAAAGTCTTCTCTTCTCACGAATCCTCCATTCCTTGGTCTCGAAACCTCACCCTAGAACCTTTCACACTATCCAATTCCTGGTTAAGCGTCCTGCTCTTGCAATCCATCAAGGACAAGAGCATCCTCGGTAGTTGGCAGTGCATCTTCCATCAACACCGGGGCAGTTGTTGTCATAATAGCACGAACCGGTGTAATCCTGGCTGCAGCCCCAGCCGCAACGACAACCTGAGAAATCCCCTTCCATGCAGGTGATTCTGTCAAAGCTATATTCGCCGGCGCAACCATTATCGTTGCATTTTCCGTAGGGTACCCCGCATGATCGTGGGATCAACTTGTGGGCGGGCTCGGCCATGGGAGATGCAAGGCCAAGGGAGAGGGCCGAGATAGCGGCGAAGGCGAGAATGAAGCTGGTAGAAAATTGCATTATGGCCGAGATTGTATGATAGATCGTTTGAGGAACTTGTTTGTGTCGATTGGGCTTGGTGGATTGAAAGCTGGAATCGAGGATGTCTGAATGAGATGCACAGTAAAGAAGAGCGATCGTTAAAGCGTTCTATATCTTGAAAATTAGAAAAGCATGGGCAGTGTACAATGGATAGGATGAAGTTATGGATCCTATACTATCCCTCGGAGTACACTATCATCTTATTTACCGCTTTGGTACCTCAGCCGAAAATTTCACGGGCGAAGAATGACCCATTCCAGGATCCAAGGCATGGCGTAGTATCGGTGACTTCTTGGTTCGGAGAGATCTAGCCCCTGCAGCGTCATGTCTATCATCGGAAGATAAGCCTGCGAGCTGGCCAGTCTGTGTAGTGATATTCAGTCGCTCCTAGAGTAAGCTTCCCATTGCTTATTCTCTGTTCATGGCAAACTTGCAAGAGTGACCTGAACGTCGCGCAAAACAGTATTCCCAGGCATATTGTAGTTGAAGTTGGATTACATGAATGCGACTTACCGAATTAGATGAAGCCCATCGTAGAATCTCGAGATAGCCCTGAACTTTACCTGGAAACCTATACATTTGCCCACGATCCGATTAACTACCTAGACAATGCCACCTGCCCCAAGAGGCTCCACCACCACTCATGCAGGTCAGCTTTTCATTTCACATCAGCTAAATAATCTTTGTTGGTCGAGGGTGGAAGTGATACATAAGACCTACCGTCTACCGTTGACGCAGGTGCTGGTGGTTATGGTCGGTTACTCTGTCAGCTGCTGCTCGGGTATATCAGCGTATCACGCCTAATTTTTATGCCACGCTGAACGATATTGTCATGCAGCTTACTTCATTCCTAGAATCTGACATAGATGTATAGTATCAAGTAATCGTGATGACAGAGACGTAATTCAACCCATGAGACAACGAGGAAAGTAGAGTAATAACGTGACCGGAAATCCCACCTCCTAAGATTTGACGCATCTCAGCTTGTGCCATATGAAGACTTGAAGAACTTACAGCCTCAACTGGGCACATGACCGTCAGAACTCTCGAATGCTGATTCATTGCGGTTAACCAGTTGGCTATGCGGTCGCTTACAGTGAGACGCATATTGCCGAATGTAGCGACGTAGCCTGATATTCCCTACCAATCAAGAACATCTAACAATAAGTTCTGTTGATATGCATAGCGACCTAACATTGTGGGCAATTCAGCCGCATCCATCCGCACCATAGATCTGCGCCAAGCCTGAACATGATAAACCAATTGGACCCTGTGGGAGATACCTAAAGCAGATATGGCTGCGCTGCCGCAATGCTGTATACGCTCCACCATGGGAAGCTTTCTGGAATGGCTGAACTGGTGGATAATCGAGCTCTCCATGGGCTGTTGGACTTTGATCTCACGAAGCATGCGCAAGGCTAATTTGAAGCCTTTACTTCGGAGGTATGTCATGAGACTCGTGTATATTTCTATAGGTAAGGACGGCCGTAATCAAACACAGACGCAAGGAGATGCGCTAACATTGTCCTTCAGCATAGCAGTTCATGGACGTGAAACCTAAGGATGCAGATATAAAGAAATGCTTGGATATGGTCTACTTGTGATAGTTGGCCGACTCAGTCGTCCATTACACCTACTGAGTGTCATGGTCAAGAGGCATGTGTCAAGACCAGCTAGAATTTCCACCACGGTGTTGTCGTAGTGACGCTGACGGTACTGGTCGACGTAATGACAGTTACGCTTGTAGAGGTGATCATCCCCTGAATAATACAAATTAGACAGCTATCTCAGCCATGTGGACTGAGGGAATGGCATACCGTAGGCGAGGCACAAAGCGTACTGTTTGTCGGTACGGGCGTGGTCTTGAACTCTGTGCCTGTCGCGTTCAATGTAAGCGAGCTATTGTAGGAGACACTGGGAGTCATGGATGCGAGGCCGGAAGAGTTGCTGGTAGACTAAGTCAGCTTACATTGCAAATAAGGACTTCGTCGGTCTGACAGCGACTCACAAGGATGGGGATGGCGTGATGGAAGCTGTCGAGCTAGAGTTGCTGGTGGTATCTAATTAGTGTTTGTTTTGAAGTATACTATGATACCACTAAGAGACTTACGTCGTGAGAGGAGTGATGGAGGAAGATGTAAAGGCAGATGTCTTCTTGATCTTGCTTGAGCTGAATCCTGTAGGGCCGGCTGAGGTAGAGAAGTTGAATGTGAGACTCGGGAAGAACGAACTAATGCTAGAGGGAGCAGTGGGTCCAGCAGTACTGCTGTAATTCATAGAGTTCGAAGGGGCGGCCGAAGGTGTAGAAGTGCTGATTGAACTGATCGGAAGAGTCGTGTTGATTAGAAGGGCACTAATGGCTGTGGGATCATCCTCGGGAGCCGCTACAGCAGTTGGAGTCTTGAGGTAGCAATCGGCTCCAGTAGTGTTTGGGAAAAACGTTACACCCCTACAGCGGGCCGAAGAGAAACCGTCGTTGGCAATGGCACACTCTTGTACACAAGCACGGAAATTAGGTTCATCAAGCCCTATGGTGGTACTTCCTCCGTAGTTCGTGTTGCACATAACCAGGTATTGTTGGTCGCTGTAAGTAATTATTGAACCGTTGATAGCCGGACATCCTGTTGCAGTGGGGTTCGGCTCAGGTAAACTACTCGTCGTAGTCGTAACGTTCGCTGGTATAGTATGCGGAGGTTTAGAAGGTGTCGAAGTGGTGTTCGAGGGTGCGTATGTTGGAGAGCCAGAAACGGTTGCTATGGCAGATGAGATTGAAAACGGATATTTGGAACTGAGACTGAGTGTTAAAGTTGTAAGATTAGGCATAGTCGGGATTGTCGGTATTGTACCGCTTGGTGTCGTAGGAGAGCTACTCCATGTTTCCGTACTTATGCTTGATGACTCAGTGGTTGGGGCCGTTGTGGAACCTGTTTTTGGGATGAAAGAGCTGTTCAACGACGGTATGGCCGTGCCAGATGCGGCGCTGCTGGTAGGCATGCTAATGGGCCAGGATGTGCTATATTGAGAGGGCGGGCTGGTAGAGACTTCGGAGGAAGTGTTCATGATAGGGCTCACTATACCGGTTGAGGTACTAATCGTGATAATGGTGCTGACGGTAGTCAAAGGTGTGCTAGTAGAATAGATTGTACCAGTAGAGAGAGGGACAGTCGGTATTGTAGTTGAGTTCCAGGGAGTGGGAGCACTACTGGTGTCTGTCGAAGGAGTCGAGGTGAAAGTTGCGAGGACAGTGGTTGTGCCTCCAGTAACAGTGACAAAATCGATTTCTTTCTGGTAATTGATGGCTTCCTCGGTCCTAGTCTATAGTAGAGCCGTCAGTACGGAAGCGCGGAGTCACCCTTTAGAGAAGGTCATACTATATATGCTGTAGCAGGTACTGTAACGGTATTGGGAATAATGTGAAGGCACGAGCAAGCGCTAGAAACTCCTGATATTATCGCGGCATTCTGCGGTGTGTTATTACGAGCACTCAAGTCTTTGATAGCCAACGCGGCATCTGTAGGCTGTGGACCCCGTTTGCGTAACTGAACCACTGTAGTAGTGCCATATTCTGTAAATGCAGGAACCGTTATAGTTTGGACTACGGTATCAGTGGTAGTGGCCGTCTCGATCGTGGTACTATTGTTGTCAGTCTCTAATATAAGGGAAAGGGTAAAGATAGAACGAACGTGCGAGAAGTAGTCGATACTTCACTGGTAGTGACATCTTCGATGCCAAGATACATGCTACAGAAGGGGACTGTGTCGCTGGGATACTCGACGAAAGACAGAAGGAAGTCATCGTTCACACAAACATCTCTTTTCTTCGTAACCAAACGTCCATAAGCAGGCCCGCACCATATCAAGAGAAACAGGGCCTGGCACCATGTAGAAAGAGTGAGATGCATGATTGCCCGAGTCTACTGTTTGTTGAGAAAGAAGCAAGTAAAAGAAGAAACGAGACCCTGGATGGGAGGTAGAAGGATAGCAATGACCCATGTCTTTATATGTATCAGAGTGATGGCTTGAATGCCTTGCAGGCCAGCCTTGGAGTAGCATTTTTCAAAGGAATGCATCAAGTCGTGCCCAAGGGGTTTTGTCCGCGGTATGCATGGCATAACCGAGAGACATATGAACCAATATAGCAAAAGACGCTGGAATCGTTTTCCATTTACGAATAATACGCGTTCTATATCTATGATCGTGAAAGTTGCGTTCAGCAGTCAAGGTTTTGAGATTGCTGGAGGTTCTGAAGGAAAGCCTCATGGATGTTGTGATAAAGTTCTGGTGCGTCTTCGAATGATCGACGCCAGCCGAACAGTACATACAGTATTCCGTACTCAAAGAACCGTCCTGCATCCCAACCTCCTCTTGCCTTACAGTATCATTTCTGCACGGAACACTGCGCCTTCTGAAACTTGCTGCAAGCCGCATTCCATGGGCGCCTGTGCATCCTGCCTTGGCTTTGGCCGACGCGATCAAGATACTGAGGTATGTGGAGCCATCCCTCGCTAATGCGCGGTACTCATTCGCCCTTGCAAAGAACCCCGAGACTTCTGGACTTCTCTCCGATGATCCTTACCGAAATCACTACGGTTCAAATGCCCAAAATGTACAAAGGCCAGTCTATCAGCCTGATCCGGAATCACTCCGTCGCGAAAGAGAAGCTCTAGAGGGAATCTGTCATGCCATGTCTGAGTGAGACTCACCCTACTTCGCTAGATGGGACCATTGATGGTAACGGTTTATGCAGTGAGGTCGTTGACATTTTCACAAAATTGCCCCATTTGCCAGAAGATGGTAAGAAGGACTCATACGCCCCTCTAGCCGTTCATTTGCTAAGTCGTACAGCAATGCGAAATCGCTCAACGTCGCCCTCACCCCGAAGAAACGAAGAAACCGATCCTGAAATTCAATCTATGGCAATGACTTACATGACTGTAAGGAGGGGCCGTGTGGGCCAAATCTCTAGTGCGTTAAACAAGGATGAGCGAGATTGGAAAGCAGCTAAAGCAGTAATGGGATAAACCTTGAGTGGAGCCCTACTCTTGCATCATTGGACGACACATACTTGCGCCCTTACCGTGGTGTTGTGAATACAAGCAGAGAGACGCCACTGCTGTACTGGTGCCGCTCTGGTATGGTCTTACTGGGTTCGAGGCTACAGACGCATGGTGAGATCAAGCCACACATCATCCTACGCCATCGACGAGCAGAATTAGCTAGTTTCGCAGAAGATGTGGCTAATCAGAGAAGAAGCGAAGAGAGCTATACATGTCTCCGTGCTTGGATGGGCAAGCCACCCCAAGCATCTCCCGCTGATACGGAGTGTCTAAGAAGCCGTCATCATGTTTGTTCCGAGTGCCTGAGGAACGTTTCATAGCAGCAGCACCCTCCCAACCCACCAGAATTACTCATCTTTCCACCTACGCTGCGAATTAGCAAAACCTAAATCGGATCCTATATTGCGAGGTTCGCTGGGGTGTTTCCAAGAATACAGCAAATAGCATATTACTCCTGCCATATAGCCTACAAACCAATGTTGCCGGATCAAGATCACGATGGTTCACTCGCTTAATTTATACGCCCTCTCATCCACGAGGATGAGGTGAAGCCGGGCTTCTTAGTGTCCTCCAATCTGGCTGCCTAGCGAAGCCTGGGCACTTGTACTCTAGTCAACGCATTTGCTCGTTAATCCCGTTATCTCGCTCTCAACCAATCAATGCATCAAAAATCCACCTTTAATGATAGTGTCCCTGAAACCTGGGCTTAGACTCTCTTTATTACGGAGTACCTAGATGCCCACTTGTTACCCCTTTGAAGCGCCCTCCCCCCCGGAGTACAAGGCAGACTCCCGTTCTCTTCTACGCTGCGTAGCGACCGAGATAACCACGGGCTCCGACGGCGGTGAGAAGTTCTTGCCATGGGTTGCAGCCCTATCACAAGCAGGTTACACTTGGGTATACCTGCCAAGCCTGAGGCTACTAGGATTCTAGGACGTCAAGCCAAGCGGATCGATTTGGTATCTCTTGATGCCCTTGTGAGGTTGTAACGCGGGCGAAAATATATATTCCAAGATGCATTCATATTGCACTTTTGTCACCAGCTCTTCTGGATACATAGAAGCCAATCGCATTATACGCGACTCCCACAACAGAGTCTGAGTATCGAGGGAACTGAACACGAATGCCCACCCCGCAGATGTGAGACGAAGACGAGGCGTCCTAGAACCAAGGTTTGGAGCCAGATTTCTATTTCTCGGGTCGCCTACCTAATGCCTCAACCCCAATTATTGCACTCGAGTGGCTTCTCAGATTATTAATTATTGTCCTCTAACTAGGTATCAAAGACGCCTAAGCCGTCTCGATGATTCCCGCATAGCGGGAGTTCAAAGCTCTTAAGAGCATGAATCTGACAAGGCGAGGCTTAGGTCTTAGATCAGTGCTTGCGGATGGAGTTACTGCATAGTCGCAAAGCCAGAGGTTAGCGAAAAGCTACGTTACTGTAAGGTGGAGTAGGGGTGTGTATATAACACAACTATACAATTCCTTATCAGTAACGAGTTTTAGGATGACAGCATATTTCCAAAAAAATACTAAAACGGGAACAAGATATTCGAGAATAAACCAAAGCAGCTTCTGTAACCAAAAAGGTAATTTGGTGTTGGATCTACCAGCGCGAACATCGCGGTTCAAGGACAACGCAATGAACACAAGCATGAATCCGGTGGCGCCACCAAGCTGTTGATATTATATATTAATCGGAGATTCCAGTACTTGTAGCTTTTTCCTGCTTTTTCCTTTTGACAACCCAGAAGAATATAACCATTATCACGGCTGCTTCGCAATAAGAAACCACCGCCGCGCCTATCCCCTACTTATCATCGAGTGGTGTGGCAGAACCTCGATTTGCCAAAAGTACTCGGAATAAGAGGTGCAAAAGCCGAGTTTTCGAAGGGAATGGCGCGCTTGATCGGAGCGTGAATAATACAAACTTGTGAACTTCACTACATGTCGGTGCCCACGGCATCAGGAAATCAATTCTTTCAGCGCTGGTAAAAACCGGTACACGTAAGCGCTGGATTTAGCCCATCTGACATTTTCTTCTCCTAGCCAGTGGCGTGCATATTCCATGTCAAGTCATTAAAGCATGATTTTTTCAAGTGAATCTCTTTCTCCATTGAGGTTCTCACATTCGCGAAACGTCGCGTTTTCTTATATTCACCTCCGGGATCGCCTTCTTCTGCACATTTGCTATATTCTCGGTATATTCTCCGTTGTATCGTCCGCAGTCGCCAATCCACTATGTCCATCATTACAGCTCTCAAGGGGAGGGAGTTTGTGAAGTAGCATTCTCCACGAGTACTGGAGGGACAATACGAGCGTGAACGGAAGATCACAACCCTTCCGGATGAGGCCGTTTTCCTGCAAATAAAAGTTCATTCGCAGTATTCATACTTCGAAAAACTTACTTATCCGGCAGTGAACATTGTGCTTCCACAGAATGCTGTAAACTCCTTTGCTGGGAACATGTACGGTTTGCCACCGGAAAGGTCGTGTATATACCGTCATGAGTACCCACTCTCTTTAGGAATGCGGACCTCATTAAGAGCTTGAAGTCTACAACTTGTACTCGAACCGATCAAAACAAATTCCCTTGTTCATCTAGCGTCCATCAGAACCTCCAGGCGGCACGGAAGATTCGAATAGAAAATATAAAGTGACGTAAGGTACGTTGGTTTGTAGGTCTTGATCTTACAGCGCTAAATTCGTGTTAAGCACCAAAAATTATGTGCATCTTATATGTCCGATTCTATCGAGGCTGCTCTCATCTAGGTGGCGAGCGATGGTGTCAGACCCCCAAAGGAAACTCCACCGCAGAGTGCTCGGCGATCGTTATGGGATCCAAACTGGTAAAGGATGGTCGGTGCGGCCAATGTAAAGATAGGGGCATAGGTCCTCTGCGTCGGATCGGGGAGCTCCACAGTGGTGAGCGAGGTTTTCCGCTCATGCGGTCGGAATTTGAGCGGACGCAAGTTTGTAGGAGTCGAGGCCAAGTGTGGTGTAGATATCAAGTATGTGGGTGCCCGTTCGGTATCTCGTTTGACGATTATGGCCGTCCACATTTCGAGAATTTGAGACAATGATTCTTATTGGCACGGTCGCGGCGGATCAAGTATAGTAGGTCTTCCGAGTCGCCTTCTCGTATTAAAACGCTACCTCCTTCACCGCCAGATCTCGAGGGGTTTTTGTGAAGCGGCGTTCCCCAAGGATGCTGGAGAGATCCTCAGCGTGAACGAAATATATTAAAAAAGATCTCCCGGATTAGGTCTTCTTCCTGCAAAAAAGTACTCATTTGCAGTATTCATACTTCAAAAAACGTCCTTATCCGGCAGTGAACAATGTGCTTCACAGAGTCTTGTAAAGTTCATGCTGGGGACAGATTTGGTTCGCCATAAGGAAGATGTGTATATAACGCCATGACTGCCCGCTCTCTTTAGGGATGCAGACCTCATTTGAGAGCTTGAGATGTAGAAGCTGCAATCTTACCCAATCAAATCAAAATCTCCTTTCTATTTCTAGCTATTTCGAATCTTGAGTCGAATCTTCAGACATCGCGCAAGAATCAAATAGAAGACATAGGTTGAAGTAAGTAATGCTGGAATGTGAATCTGGTTCTCTAGAGCTGACTCTATATCAAGCACCAAACATTATGTGCATCTTATATATCCGTTTCTATCAAGGCTGCTCTCACCTAGCTGGTAGCCAATGGCTGTGTCCGCTCACGACTGGAGATGTCCCCCAAGCTTGCGCGGAGATGGCTGTCGGATCCCGCGTCGTAGTGGAAGATCGCTGCTTTTCAATGTTCATATGGCAACAAGCGTTGGTATCAGGTGATGGAAAGCCATCTAGTAAAAATTTCACTCATACCGTCGGATTTTGAGCGGATAGGGAGTGTCCGTAGACTAAACGGCCAATGGTGGAATAATTATCGAGTATCTGGATATGTATTCGGTACCACGCGTGATATTAATGGTCGTTTAGTATTTGGATTTGGAGATGTTCATAGCGGCCGGGCGAGGAGTGTCTGAAAAGCCGAGACATTGAAATACTTGTCATCAGATATCAAGAGAACTTTCATACATAGCTTTACCTAGTCATAAGTCAAAACACAATTCCCATCACCACATGCCCACAAGTTAATAGTTATAAAGCAGCATCCTCTGACGGTGTTGAAACAGAAAACGAAAGTGTGAATGAGAATGGGAAGCCGTCGACAATGTACAAAGATATTCACAGCAACAGATCAAGTAATGCAGCGAGTCAGCTTTCCTTTGTTACTGGGAAACTTGCCTATTTAACACCGAGAGTTCTTTCTCTTTACTAGGTCTTCAACATTATCGAATAATTTGACATCTGCAAGTCGTACTCGGACCTGTTTCCTTTTAGCAATCTCAAACCTCTATTACGATTTCTCTCGAGACGCACGCGCAAGAATCAAGTACCTAAAGAAATCGATCGAAGTAAGTCGACTTCCGAACAGTTGGTCTGATTGGATAAAGCTGATACCATCATAAGCAACTTGCATCATGTGCAATTGCAAGCCTCAACTCTTTAGTCGCTGCAACCATCTACAGTTGAATTTAGAACCCTGCGCCGGCAGTAAAAACGGTACCGAGCTATGCTTCATCCCCGTCCAGGAGGCAGAATACGACGCCAAAAAGAACGGCTTCCTTGAAACGGATGATTATTGCAATGATTGCACAGAACAGATCAGAAACGCCCTTCATGAAGGGGTTTCAAGGCGGGATATAGGTGCAAGTGAACGTTCAAATCCATCGAGCCGATCGCATTTGGCCAAGCTGTGCGGGTATGAATGGATTGGGGAGACCCGTGTAAAAAATACTCTGGGAGTAGAACAAGTAATAAAGAGATTTCGATTATGGGGTCAAACAGTCACCTGCGAATGGTATTACAGTGGTTATTTCCCCAAAACGATTAACGTAGTGTCGGAAGCGCCAGATTTGGGACAATGACCCTAGCCAGAACGGTCGCTACGACTCAAGTACCTAAGCCTTCTCAGTGGCGTCTCATACTAACACGGCCGGGCGAGGAGTGTCTGCGGAGTTTGAGGGGTTGACGAAGTAGGATCGGGGAGACTTGGCTGTATTTAATGTACATGCTAATGTATTCTTGATACCTGCCCAAAAAGTTTTTCTTAAGCTCAAGCACATAGAATTTCGAGATAGGAAAACCCTCAGTTATAAAGGCATCCATGCCGATAAGCGACAAAAACTGTACCGTCGTTAAGTCTGACAAGTCTTCTAAACCATATTCACGCATTATATGCTTCGCCGCACTTGTCGTCGACACTTGCTCTCCACGCGCTTAGTTCGTGCTTCCTTGAGCCCGATTGACACTTGGTAGTATAACATCGTACTCTACTTGTTGCTGGATCACTAAGAATGTTACTCTTCGAACGTAGGCAGGAGAGAGGACTTATCATTAATCAAAGGTCTAGAACGTCTTTGGGAGGAAATTGAAGTCGGCTCGGGCGGTTGTTGTCGTATAATCTGGCTAGCTCAAAAGACCTGATCACGTGAACGTATCTTACCTTACTGGCTATGCTGCGCCGTACTTTCATCCTGTCAAACTTCCCTTTTTCAGGCTCTAGAAACTAAGGATGGTCTCCAGTCTCTGATTCTTGTAATATGCCCGAGGTTTAAAAACGGGTCGTCTCGTTCCAGTTCAACCACAGGACAATGCATGCTTTGAAGAGGCACTGGGCAGTTTGATTTAGAATGGCTCGCTGACGGAGTTGCGGAATTGATGATCTTCGGATTCTGTACACCTTGCTTAGGGGCCGTTCTTCCCTTCCCAAGTTCAGTACCTGATCTGGTGTCCACAGACTTTTCGTTGGCGAGAGTGGATTGGTGCTGAAACCTTGAAAGCGAGCAAGAAATGATAAGCCAAGGATTTTGTTCACAGATGCTTGCAGCAAAATATAACGATGACCATTGCAGATGAACAAGTGGGAAGCTCGATTCGGGATTAGTAGAGATAAGTACATAGAGAATATGAAGTTTGAAGCGGAATCCAAAAGACCAGCCAGATGCCATACGAGACGAACAGTCGAGTAGCTTCCAACACATGTCATTTACCAACCTGCCTACTGATTTGAATTAGCAGCCAGACCGGCAAACCCCTTCGAGCCCAGTAAGTCCTAACAGTCAACCGCTTTGCAGTGGCCCTTTACATCACGTGATCGCTACAGGACATGTCAATGCGCCTAGGTACCTTGGGACTCAAAACAGTGGGCATATTGAACAATCGACGGCTTTTTCGAGAATACTTAAAAGTCAATTTCGAATTCTTTTAGTATCGCAATGAATCATTTGCTGGTTGCAGGGCATTCAACCATGGGTCGGATGTACGGCATGAGATCTGTTCGTTCGCCTCCCTACCTCCTTGTTCGTTCCGACTTGGCCACAAAGCTAAGAAAGGGTTCGTAACTCATCACATTACATTAGCAAACTCTTAAGAAGCCATATGAATAAGTGCTAGCTCTTGAATCAAGGGGTGGCCACTGACCAGGAGGCATACAATCCTGCTGTTCAATCACCCCTGGGTACGAATCAGGACGCAGGTCACACTGCAGAAGGATACGTATATCGTACCTGATTGACTCTTAAGATTTTAAACCGTGGTTTACCTTACTGTGTAGATTAGGGTTAGCGCGTAGCTCGAGGCTGGTTGGTGCACATCTGCCGTAGACTGCAGCAAGTGCCGGGACCCAACCACCGCGCAGATGCTGACATGAGAATCAACACGCTTATACTTTAATTCCTGCAGGCCCGCGAGCTGGTCTCCCATTTGTTAACGGTCCGCGTCCATCTCCTCTCGCGCACGCATTAACTCTTGCTCCCGTGAGTCTGATGGTCCCAGCTGTTGGGTACAGACGTTATGGTGGAACGGTCCTGCATATACTACGGATGTACGTAGTAGTAAAATTCAACGTCACCCAACATTGCGCAGAAGCAAAATCCGATCATTCTTGGTAATTGTAGATTTTTTGTATAAATGTATGAGGCAAATGCTGACGCGACCATTGGGTTCTCATTGGCTATGATGTCTGTTGCTTCCTGCCACACCGGTGTGCTACTAAATATTATTGTGATAGGGGTCAAGCGAGCTAGCGAGTACGATAGCAAGATCAATATCTAAACTTGGCAGCCTCCTGTGCTGATTCTCCTCGGAACTGTACATATTGATGACTTCAGCCGGTTGGGGGCTCTCTCGAGGCTGAGGCAGCATAGGGATCGACGATGTAAACAACGCACTGTTCAGCCATCCCCAGCCTTGTGCCATATTTCTGGACTTGCTACCTTGGCATTGGCTAGCCGGCGACGTGGTCTTCGTGTAGATTGAAACCCAGAGTACGAGTCGTGTGGTTGCCTGCAGGGGATAACGTATGTCCGGAGCTGGAGACATGGACGGAGGTATTCCGATATCAGAAGTTCGGCGTTCTGCATTGTGATATGGACGCTTAGCATGCAGTAGGGCACTGGTGCACGCTGAACCTGGTCACAGTCAAAGATCTGATGCTCGTCAGCGTATCCTTAGCCGATGTGGTACGGATTGGATTCGAGGCATGCAGGTGCGGAGGAGACGGGAGAAACGGAGTTGATGTCATGGTGGAGAGACATGATCAACGGTGTGGGTGGGGTTGGAACAGCCAAAGAAAAATAGGAGCTAAGCATATTGACGAGTCGGATGATACCCCCGGGCATCCACCACGGTGCAATACCTGGAAGCTTCGGCAGGAGCGAGACGGCTGTGTAAAGATGAAGTCGTTGTTAAATCTCTAGCTTCAAAATTCTAGTGGATGGTTGAGCACGTAGCTTGGAAGCCCCGCAGTTGATAGAATGTGGGTACCCTGAGGAGCTGAAGAAACGGACAAGGGAAGTCCTGGTCCAACTCTGTGGAACACCAAGTCCAATGATCGAGCAAATAATCGCCTCCCGTCCTCATACGAGATGTTCGAGGCCAATCTGTCACATTCAGAGTGTCTTGAGGCCCTGCATCTAAAGAGAAACTAACGGAAACTGCTGCTGAACGCGAACTTTCACCAGTGGTACGGTAGGGGTACACCTAGGAACCAAGCCGGAGACCGGACGGAAGAGCTGAAGCTCATGTGACAAACACACAGCGAGCAACCTGCATATAGCAAGGATAGGAGGAATCATAGTGTATTGCAGAAACACGGCTTGAACGGAGAGGAATGAGGGAACTGATAGCTGTAAAGCAGATGACTGGACGTAGAGAAAATCTTGCTAAACCTCGTATCATGTTGTATCCGGAGATCAGCACTCGATAGATATCCGTTGGCTGTGGTTGCCCAATTCACTACTTCTCACATGTTCCACGGGAGCTGCAAAAGATTGTGACTGTCGATCAGTGGGCCTGGGTTGTAGTGATTGGTGGGTAACGTGGCCGGTGAGCACGTTCAAGGCTCCCGAAAGGGGATTTGCTTTGTTTAGTGATAGCCCAGCCGTTTGTTGCCGAAGGAGTGAGCGAGCAAGACCACAAAGTCACATCACGTTGGATGCCCTCGAGACATAAATACCGCGTTGAGATCCCCCAATGTTTCGACTCGCGCTCAACATCTCGAACTCCAGAAATCTAGCCATTGAGCTTCCTTAATTTTCAAACACCTTCGAAAGATCTGACGGCTTGTGTCAAAGGCTCTTCATACCTGTACCAGGTTCGTACCAAACATTGGATATCATTCCATCTCAACCGCTAAGGGTGGCTGCAGCATACACCCCGTTTCCACGTGGTACAATATCCTCGGACGTCGATAGCCAACACTTTGTAGAAAGCAAAGCTTTTAAGTAAGAACGGAACCCCCATTTATTGGAGACCTTGCTGACGTTTGGAAGATTGGATCAGAACAGCTCAAAAATGTGCTTTTTCGACCAACACCGTTTTGCTTGCGGCGACTGGAAATGGGGGCATTTTAGACAGCATTGCAACAGGGAGTACCGCACAGGTGAAACTTGCGGTATGAAACTGATTATGCAAACCGTCCCTGTCAGTCAGAAATGCAAACTCTGCGACAAGATCGATACGAAACAACGGCGCCGTAGCGCAGAGGTAGATCGGATCAGCCGCTGGCAGCGAGAAGGCAGCAAATTCCGAGCCTCGATTGACCGGTCGTACGACATGATCAAGGTCTTGGACAAAGAGATATATGAATTGGGAAGCGAGCGTCAGAGAAGACTTCAGGCTATTTGAGATGGCAGGTGTTGGCTTGATATGGTAATGCTGATGACGGAGAAGCTGAAGTTTCGGATGTGCGGTCATGTAGTACGCTTTTGTTGCGATGAAATGATTGGAGCTTCCGGTGGATTTGACTTATGGCTGCATGGATACCTGGTTCTTATTTTTTAGCTAAAGAATCTCCGATGAAACCCATCTTACCTTTGAAGATGCTGATGTGCTGCTATTCGCTGATGGCTTGACGCTTTGGGGATTTGGAACAACTATAGCCGCCAGGGCTACCGTGCCGAAGTCGATCTTGCCATCACTATGGACATTTTCAATGAGGGAGATAAAATCAGAGTGGGCATTAGCAAGTATTTGAATGAGAAATGGTATAGGTGGATTCGGGGAGAAAGAGTAGAAAGCGAGTGGAGACACGTAGTTGTTGCGTTGGCGGTCGGCAGCACTGTGATGCAGAATTTACTGGACGGCGGTATATTTGAGTACGCAGCTCTAAGGGTATTCCAACCATCAAACAACGGTCACGTTTATATTTATTTTCTTACCAAGGTACAGGCATAGTAGGGATGCTTAGAATGCTTGGACCGCTAGCTCTCTGTAATGAAGGCAAGATTTGATCAGAGTTAACATGAACGTGCTACTAGAGCAGACAAAAATGGAAGGGTTGTCTGGTTGTCTTCGGAGATGTTGACCCATCTGGCCATCGGAGTTGTTGGTTGTCAGGTCTGGCGATTGCAGTCTCTCTGATGAGAGCACCAATTCCTGAAATGCTCTTTCGTCCACGGTACGACAGTCTCAATGACATCTACTACTACAATATCACTCGAGCGCCCTAACGCCAGAATGCTTTCAACTTCAGTGTTGAACCAAATTCATCAAGTATCGGTGTCTTCTTGTTTTGCCAGTCCATGCTCCTGTAATAACGTGGTAATTTCGTCCGCACCCCAAAGATGGTGATAGACGGTCCCATTCTTCGTCTTTCCCACCGTAGCAAATTCGACTTGAAAGGGTGTCAGCCAATTTCCTTGGTGCTTTAGATATAATAGGGCCACATACTTTTCTCACTGCTTAGCTTTGTTGAATCCATCGTCTTGCTGAGGACCTTGACTGCTAAACCACAGGCCTCCTTCAGATCGCATTCCTCCTTGTAATCCTGCTTCAAGAGACTTTGAGCACTAGCATTGTTCGCCCCTACGCTTGTCGCTTTCCACCCTCCATAGTTTCCACTTGGATTGCTTTGATATAACTGGAACTGGCGCTGAGGATCATAGCCGGCATATATGAAGGAGACACCAAACGGCCGTAAGCCACCGTGTTGAGTGTACCCTTGCTTAAGATCACATAGCCGTCGAACTAGCTGTTCGCAGGGAATATCTTCGTTGTAGGTGAGGAGGTATCTTTGCGCAGCCTGGCGAGCATAGTTGATTAGGATATTCGCATCAGCAGTCATGCCTGCTACAGCACATATCATGTTGCTAGATCATGTAAGTTCGCGTCCATGTGACAGTTTGTCATAGGCTGCAGAGTGCTCTTACTCATTCAAAATGTAGAGCTTCTCCGCTGAAGTGTCCTGTTCAAGCAGCTTGCTCGTCACTTTTCTCTCTGCAGCTAGAACTATTCCATCGCTTGCTAGTATGCCAATAGCTGTACCAGCGTGCGAAATAGCCTCTAGCGCATATTCAACTTGGTATAGACGACCTTCGGGAGAAAATATTGTAGTCTGGAATCTCCAGATTAGCTCCTGCTCCTCGAGGTTGAGGTGTTTTGGATCGACATACCCTTGAGTCGTATCTTCTTGACATGTTGCTTAAAGGCGAAGGGTCAGATTGAGGGGTGAGGGCCTTGTAGAGCTTGCAGGAGCTGAATGGGTTTTGCAGCGAGTGGCAGACTAGATGGAGGAATGCTGAGAGCTTCAGGCTTCGTTCTCACGCGTAACTGTAGATCGACCCCTAAACCTAATGTGTCCAAGGCTTCGGCGAAAGTACAGACCGATCAGCACCTCGGTTCTTATAACTCCTCCCTTCGCTCTCTTCAACTTTGCAATTAGTGTAGGACTTGTAAACCTCTTAGTATTATTTTGAGAGTGTTCTGTGGACCCAAGATGCTCAAATCAACACACAGGCCTACTGTAGCTTCTCCACTTCCGGCTGGGTGGACAGAGCACAAAGCCCCTACAGGTAAGTAGACCAGCGGAGTTCTTAGTACCTTGCTGACCGTCCTAGTACGAGTGCTAATTGATACGCATCAGGACACCCATACTACTATAATGCTATAACTGAAGAATCTACATACGCTCGTCCGCTCGAGACACAACAATTACCAGTCAAATCCCAGCAAAGTATAGGACCAACATATGGGGAGCTCCGTGGTGGGACTAATGCCGGCTACTCCAACGAGATATTTCCCGGCTCTGCAGGTTTTAATCACCATCCGTTTCCACTAGGTAATGGCTATCGCGAGAGGGGAGCCTTTAGAGGAGGCCAGAGTCGTCAGCAGCCACTTCAATCCGCGGATCGGCCAAAGTCAAGGCACCTAATTCCCGGCTGTGAACCATGGCTACTTGTATACACAAAGCTTGGAAGGCGCTTTGTCCACAACCCAGAAGAGGGGGAAAGCTTCTGGAAATTTCCCTTGGACGTGATGAAAGGCGTTGTTGATTACGACAGGGTGCAACGAGAGACCAAAATCAAGAAGGAGAGGGAGGAGATGTTGGATAGCAATGATGAAGGTTCACTTGCAGCCGCCGAAGAACTGGTAGCGATTGAGATCAAAGCTCCTACTGCAGCTCCAGCACCCATTGCGTGTAACGTTAAGTCCGAGGTTGCCGAAGAGGAAAGCGAGGAATATGAAGAGGTCGAAGTCACGGATGAGGAGGACGCTGAGAACCCCTCAAAGCGTCAAAAGACGGGGGAGGAAAATCCCGATCAGCCTGTTGAATTCAATGAGGACGACATTGCATACCAATTAGCCGCTATGGGTCAGGACTACGGTCTCGATCCAGGCGAATATGGGGGCGGAGAAGGCGAGGATCTGGAGGAAGGTGCAGAAGGCCTTGCACTTACGGAAGAGGATTCAAGCGCACTGTTCAAGGATATGTTGAACGACCACCATATCAATCCATACAGCCAGTGGGACAAAGTCATCGAAGCTAGTCACATTGTTGAAGATGACCGTTATATTGTTCTACCAAACATGAAATCAAGAAAGGAAGTTTGGGGTGAGTGGAGCCGGGAAAGGATACTATGGCTCAAAGAGCGACGAGAAAAGGAAGAAACGAAAGACCCTCGTATACCATACCTCTCTTTCCTACAGACTCATGCAACGCCTAAGCTATACTGGCCTGAGTTTCGGCGGAAGTACAAGAAGGAACCGGCTATGCGTGACGTGAAGCTCTCTGACAAGGAACGTGAAAAGTGGTACCGTGATTACATCAACCGTAAGATGCAAACCTTGTCTTCAACATCAAACGCTAACTTCATCTCCCAGGCCTCAAACTCCCAGAAACAACATTAAAAGCCGACCTCGTTACCGTCCTGAAGTCCATACCCCTCCACCTCCTCAACCGCTCCACAACACTCGAAACCCTTCCTCTTCCCATCCTTACAGACCTCCGCTATATCTCCCTCCACCCCTCTATCCGGGATCCCATGATTGAGACCTATATCGCAAGTCTCGCCCCTGCCCTTGACAATACGAAAATCTTACCCGAAGAAGAAGAGGCACGAATGGAGGAGAGACAGCAGCGTGAGAGAAGGGAGAAGGCGTTGTCGGAGCGGCAAAGGCAGGTGCAGGAAGAGAAAAAAAGGCAAAGAGGGCATTTGCAGGCCAGTAAGGGAATTTTGAGGGAGGGAGAGGAGGAAGTTCAGCGGGCAATGAGGGTGGGGAAGGAGGGGTTGAGGGGGTATATGGAAGGGGCTGTGAAAGTCAAGGAGCATTGACGATCTTTCTTCAAATATAACACATTGAAACATGAACGACAAGCATCAAAGACGTTTACCTACAGTGTGAACTGTTGTACAATTCGGAGCGCACCACTGACCCCTTTCTATGAAACACAAAGCAGCTCGATCCCGAAGCGACTTCCGGAGGGTTGTCATAACTCATGCAAACGCCCGCTTGAAAACCAGTACCGAGAAATCGCACCGTAGCATCACCATCGTAGCCTTCGCATCAGAGCATCTGCATCACCTTACCCAAACGCCCCATCCATCTCCCTCGTCATCGTCATCGCTATCCTCTTCATCGCTTCCACCATCCCCACCACTCTCCACGTCCGCCTCCTCAGCCTCCTCCCTCTCCGCCTTGCCTCCATCCCCATTCCCGTCGTCCTTCCGTACCCTCAACCCCTCCCTCTTCTCCCTCAGCTTCCGCACGCGCTCCTCCAATTCAGCCATCTCCTCAAACTCTTCCTCCAACCTGCGTGCCGCATCCTCTTTTTCGCCCTCGAGTTCCTCTTCTCGCTTTTCCTTTCTCTGTAAGCTGGCTTGTTCGCGCGACTGCGCGGCGAGTTCGGCGGCTGTAAGTGGGGCAGCGGTGATGGTTGCGGCAGCGGTGAGGGCGGAGGGTTTGCTGGGAGGGGAGGTGGGAGGGTTGGCGATGTCGCGTTCAAAGGCGGCCCATTCGGCTTCGTCAACTTGGGCGGCAGAATCTGGAGGTGAGGGACGAGTAATTGTGAAATCGGCTTCAGTTGGTTCGGCGGGCAGTCTTGAGGCCTTTGTTGCTGAGTTCTCTGGAGCCCGCGCTTCTGGCCCAGCCGACCCTGGCTTTGTACCGTTTAGCTTGGTAGTGCCTTGGCTAGAGAGATTCTCTGGTACATTGTCGTCGGCTTTGGTCCGTTTCCTCAGATCGTCGCCATCATCATCTGCTTTGCGTTTCTTGCTACCATTACTATTGCCGGTAGTAATCGAAGCACTGCTGGCAGCTGTGATACCGTTGGCAATTGAATTCGTACCGTTGGTTGCATCGTCATCAGGTTCCTCAGGTGGTGGTGGTGCGCCAGGTGGTCGGCCAAGAGTTCCATCACGTATCCTCTGAAGGCGCATCGCATGTTGATCAGAGCGGAGGTGCTTGTTCCAAAATGACTCTGATTTGAGCTGGATATGGCATACGAGGCAGACGAGAGTACCAGTGGTGGAATAGGTAGCATGAGGGTGATTGATGCGACGTGAGGCGCGCTCATTGCGTAGCATCGAGCGGACGTCTGCCATGGTGGTGTTTCTAGCCAGTATGAGACCCGTAGACTATGGTGGTGTATACGTAGGATTCCCTAAGGTTGATGTAAATAGTGCACCTTCCATGCTCTGAAGCTGGGGTTGGGCTGCCGTTGAGGTCGTCTAGCGCAATATATCAATGTGGAGTCAAGACGTTAGGTCCACTAGGTACTCTAGGTGCGGGAAGTCACGACCAACCCAATTTGGCTATGTATATACATCAAAATTTCACCATAACTTCGTTTTAATGCCCTGACCACTAATTTCAACTAGCTGTTCGCATCTACGAGGCATTTCGCTGATTCTAGCCCGCATTTCATCCGTAGTAATCCGATCCCATTCTTCGAGAATTATCTCTTTTAGCTCCTTCATGTGCCATTCCCGCTTCCTAATACGTTGTTTTAATATGTTCCAAACCCCTAACATCTTTTCCGTGTAGTACTTGTTAGTCATGAAGTTTCCTTTTGGCTTGACCTCCGGATCGTGAGGTTTTCGCGCCTCTCAGTCGCGTACTCGTTCCTGATACTTTTCTTCCGTTTGATATTTGCTTCGACGAGGTTTAGGTTCCTATTTGACTGGCTTCATAACCGAAGGATCATTCTCATCGTTATAGAAAATCAGGGGACCTTTGGCGTGCCATGACACGAAGCCAGCCATGGCAGTTTGACTTCCTGAGTATCAGGCATTTCCTGCAGGTTATCTGAATGTAATTGAGTGCCCTCTTCTCTAAGAATACAGCCGCGATAAATCTGACTCGGATCAACATGTGCTTCGTCTGTAAGAGTCACATATTGCCAGAAGCTTTTCATCGTTTTCGATTTATAGTCATTGTCGTATTGAACACGAGCTTTCTTGTTTGCAGAGCTAATCAGCTTGATTGCAGGTCTCCTTCCCATTAGGATTCTTGGTTTATGCTTAGCACAGTGAGCTCTGAGTGTACGAAGGCTGAAAGGTAACTGATGATGAGCTAATTGAGCTTCTAAAACTTGATCTCGTACGCGATTTGTGACAGGATCGACTAGACGTTGTAAAAGCTCTTCAGTGAGCTTGGAAGGTCTATCGATACGATGTTTTCCTATTCTTCTATGGGCTGATGAGTTTAGGACTCGTCGTTCACGTAGCCAATGAAAGCCTGTGGCATGAGATATTTCCTCCTCTTTGGTCGTTGCCTTTACTGATTTGGCTCTGTCGTGTATCGATCGCATGGAAAAAGCGAGCTTTACGGATTGTATCGGCCTCTTGACGACGAGATCTAGGCGACGGGGTTCGTGGAGCCATATTTGATAGGTAGGTAGGTGGGTGAATAAGTGAATAGAAAGGTGAGTGGGGAGGGTTAAACAAACATACCGCCTGGCGGTAGGTCACGTGATGCTTGGTAAGCGACTAAGGTACCTTAGCCGATACTGATACCTTGTTGCTTTTCCATCACCTCCACTTTGTGATCTCAACATGAACTTCGAAACAACACTCCATCCACGTACCTTCAACTCCATCGATCTGTTGTTAGGGCTGATCGCATAATTCTACCGCTCGAATGCAGCTATAAAGCTAACGGTCTTGAAGCTTCTGTGGATCAATACAAGTTGACCACTGTGACGTGCTTAATTGAAGCTTGACGGGGTTTTTTCTTACAATCTTGAGAGCGCATCCTTGGCGATCTTGAAGCAAAAGTCTAAGCAGAGTCTGTGACACAAGTGGGGGTCGTCTTGTATTCCCAGGTCTTGAGTAAACTTAGAACCTTATCTACGATACTCCGATGTGCTACGCGTCCGAGTGAAGCACATAAATCATCTCAAGCCTGAAGCATTAGTAGTTCATTGAGTGTATCATCGAGCATGGCAGGTAAGCGTTTAACGTTCACGTTGTCATTCTAGGTGTTCGACCTTCGGACGTGTTGAGATCCCGCCTTTACAAAGCCCATTGGCTAACATTTACTTGCAGATGAAGTACGGAGATCAGGCAGAGCCACCAAAGGGCAACATACAAAGAACCTTGAGGTAGCCGACGAGCCTACGCCGACCAAGCGTGGCGGCAAAGCAAATAAGGCCAAGGCCTCAGCAGAACCCACTCCACCTGTAGATGAGGATGTCGATGCTATTATACGATGCATTTGTGGCTATGTCGAAGAAGATGAAGATGATGATCGAGTCATGATTGTATGCGATAATTGTGAAGCATGGCAGCACAACGAGTGCATGGAGATTTCGGAAAACCCAGATGATCTACCCGATCAATACTTTTGTGAACAATGCAGGCCTGAGGATCATAAGGACCTTTTAGCTAAGGTCGCTCGCGGAGAGAAACCATGGGAAGAGCGGGCAAAACAGAGGGAACGTGAAGAGGAGGAAAGAAAAGCGCGTAGGCGTAAAGGAGGCAAGAAGGGCAAGAAGGGGAGAGCCAGCGAAGTCAAGCCCGAGGTCAAGCCCGAGGTCAAGCCCGCGGTCAAGCCCGAGGTCAAGCCGGAGGCAAAGCCCGAAACTAAACCTGCGGCGAAGAGTAACAGCACACCTTCCGGCAAAACTTCTGCTCAACCTGCTGCTGAACCCATTGCTGGACCTGTTGTTAGAAGTTCTAGCGAAGGAGTACAGCCTGGGGACAAGGCAGAGAATGGTCAGAAGAGGAAGTTGCCTGATGACGCTACGAACCCGATGGAGGGTCCAGATCCACAGGTATGCATTCGACCACTCTTAGTATATCAGGTGTCATCCGCTGACATTCTGGCGCAGGAGCAACCAAGTAAAGTGCGCAAAGTCTCAAGCCCAGTTGACATAAAGGTTCCATTGCCTCCTCAGGACCAGCGCAGATCAAGCGCTGCAGCAACTCCTGCAAAGGCATCATCTAAGCGTGATTCAAAGGGATTGGTGCTTCAAACAGAGTTAGTGGAGAATATCTCAGATCTGCAGAACGAGGCGCGGAGGAGAGTTGCAACTGCTTTAGTCAGACTTTTCATAGATCAAACACAGCAAGCCCAGAAGGATGGCACCTTCAAGCTTCCCCAAGGCCAAAGCCATGATGCTTTCGGTCTGAAGTTGGGGCTCGCAGTAGAGTATGCGGTATATCTGAACTTCTGGGGTCAATCTGCGCAGCCAAGCTCCCAGTATAGCGACAAATTCAGGATGATATTACACAATGTGAAGGCAAACCCTGCTCTGAGAGACCGTCTTCTTAGTGGAGGTCTGTCACCGAATGAGTTGTCCAAGATGTCATCGTTTGACATGGCGAGCAAGGAGTTGCAAGAGAAGACGGAAGAAATTATGAAGGAGTCCGAGAAACAGCACATCATCATCCAAGAAGATGGACCGAGGATTCGAAGAACTCATAAGGGAGAAGAGCTGGTCGACAATGAGTCCAATATCGCTCAAGGATCGGATACGGTTTTCACTCATGCTCCGGTGAGGAGGAGGGAATCGGAGATGGAGATGAGTGCTTCAAAACAAGCAAGTCCACCAGCAGTGAGCCCACCAAGTCCTGCTGCTGTCGAAGAAACCTCTTACTCGGCTACTGCTGGCTCTCCAATTGCCAATCAACCTTTAGTAGTGGATACAAGCGCTCCACCGAGACCTAGTGCAGGAGGAGATCGAAAATCGTCCTCTACCTTCAATATCCAAGACGTTTGGTCCAGCGTCGGCGGACCGGCTATTACAGAAGGACAGCGAGCCCCCCAACAGGCATCATTGAGTTCCACGCCGGCTCAAGCTCAACCACGACCAGGCGAGGCTGACGCTGACATTGACCGCCTTTTAAAAGACGAAGAGGCTGACGAAGAAGAGCCATACTCCCCAACCGACTACACCGCAGACCCAGGGTCTACCATCTGGCGTGGCAAGATTACCATGCCCAGCATAGCCGAATTCCACGGAATCGCCAAACACGTCGCAGGCGCCAATCTCAGCTCTACTTACCCATGGTCTCAACTTATTCCCAGTTCTCTGATGATCGAAGGCCGTATCGCCATTGACCGCGCCAGCGACTACCTCTGTGGCCTCAAGTGGAGCCACACCACCGAACTCTCTGTCGTCTCCGTCACCCCTGTTGATGAACCGGACTCCATTGCCCAATTCGATAAGCTCTTCCGCTACTTTACCGAACGAAACCGCTACGGCGTCATTGGCAAGAGCCCCGTCGCTGCGGTGAGAGATACTTATCTTGCTACTCTCGAAGTAGGCATGAGCAAGAAACCCGACTTTGTCGAGCTGCTCGAGTACTGCACCATCGAAGACCCAAGCCCAGAACGCATGCTACTACTTACTTTCGTAGTCAAGAACAGCAACTCTCCTTCTGCGCAAAACAACCATTCCCCTTCTGCGCACGCCACTCCACGCCACCTCGACGCTGCCACCGTCGCCAGCCCCATCGGCCCCTCAGTCAGCCACTCCACCTCCAACTCCTTCTCCGCTCCCTCCCCTATGGATCACTCCTTCCCCCATACCTCACCCAACCCCGGCTACGCACACATGCCCCACCAATACAGCAATTCTCCCCCTCAGCCCCACCAGCACGCCTTCCAGATGCCCCCTCACCAACAACATCCAGCTTATCAACAACCCCAACCATACCCAAACCCTTCGGGCATGGATGCTGCGAGGCAAGCCCTCGGAAACGAATTAGCAAATTCAGCGAGCGTGGGAGACTTACTGAAAGAGGCGCCGAACACAGGGGTGCCGGAGTTCTTGGTTATCAAAGATCTACTGGAGACGGTACCGGCGAGTCGGAATGATTTTGGAATGCTGAAGGGGTTGTTGACGGTTAAGCACCAGAGTGGGGGACAGCAGTAGTGCGCAATTCATCCGTCCTCGGTGCTCGCGGATTCTGAGATAATTTAAAAAAGGGGTTATCTTTCTAGTTTGCTCAACAGAGAGTTTGGGTTTCTTCGCTGGCTAGGATATGTTAGCCAAGTTTCTCCATTGCTTCTTACGAGCTTTGTGGTTGGAGCAGAACCTGGAATGGCCTCGAGGTAGTTGTTGCCAATCTTGGTGGATGGAATTAGAGGCGTCAGGGGGGGTTAGCCAAGGTATCGGAGCAGAGCTTTCCTCGGCTTCTACGCGTCTGGAAGTTATGAAGCGAGGTACCCGAGGTTTGGCGTGGATGTTCGAAAGTTTATGATTCTTTGTACATAGTGTGACTAGCAATTCTATTTCGCATTTTCATTGGAACTCCACCGTGACGCTTGTAAATCTAAACCTGATTGACTAATTCTCTCTACTTACATATTTGAGGACACTTCTGGATCACTGCACCTTCTTCTCCATCCCACCTTGAAGAATCTTTCCGCCCAACTTCTCCTTCACCGCCCTGAATCTTTGGATTAACTTCTCCCTCATCCCCTTCAAATCCCACCCCTCCACCTCATCTGCGGCCACAAACCTCCTGACTAAGATTGTGAAAATACTTCCGAATGCCAATGCCATAACCGTACTGGTTAGTATGATCACGTTGTACGGCATGCTGAAATCGGGTGTGGGCAACGGTAGCAGCAAGCTCGTCGTGCGAAGATATACAGGCGCTGGTGACGATGAAGAGGCGGAAGAGGAATTTGGGAGAAGACGTATAATGGCGGGAGCGATATCAAACCCCCGGTTCGCGTCGGGGGGGTATTCGGTATAGCGCAGGATAGCTTTATCAAAGTCGTAGGCTAGGGTGACGACAGATGCGGGTGGGACGGAAACGATGAGCTCGAGTTGGGTACCCCTAACGCGGTCGAGTGCCGGACGGTAGTAGATGTCTTTGATACTGTCGGAGGACTTCCGTGAGAGGTTTGAGGGGGAAATGTGAGCGGTAAGGGTGTGCAGGTAGGGTTTCATGAACCAGGGGAGGGACTCGAAGTAGATGAACGAGATGGAGTCGGTGGTGGAGGGGTTGGTGACTAGGGTTTGCACGCCACCGCGCTCCTGGCCGTGGCCGGTGAAGGAGCGGGAGGCGTAGAATGGGGGTGATTCAAGAGGGTCAAGGGGAGGGTCCGTTTGCTGAGGGAGGATGATTTCGAAAGGGTCATTCGGGGGAAATGTGAAGCAACGGGAAGTGCCAGCTGCGTTTTTGATCTCGTAGGCACCGGATGAGGCATAGACGTCGCGTGTATGGGGTACGTTAATGCAGATGGAGGGTTCGGAGTCGTTGGCAAGGCAAGATCCTTTCATGGGACGCCCAAAGATTTCGGACAAGCTCCAGGACTGCCCGGAGGCCAGGTCTAGGGGGTAGCAGGCGACTTCGGATGAGTAGGGTTTGGAGGTGTCGCATATCAGGTCTTCGCTGGGAACTGGGCGGGGTATGGGATTATCTGGAAACTATCAGTACTTTCAGCAATCTTAAAATAGCAGGAGAGCTCACCTCGAGGCCTCTTCGAGCGCTGGATATCTAGCACCATGTCCACGGTCTGCTCCAGCTCGATGATGCATTCGCCCCCATCACTTGGGCAGACCGGGCGGACGTCGATAGCCATACTTTGCCACGACGCATCGAAGAGCTTGTGGCCATCCAGTAAACTAGATATGCCTGCTTTTCCCTTACATGGGAGCAATTTCAGGAAAGGAGTCAAGTTCTCCGTGCAGACCACTTCTCTCGGTAAGGTCCCATGCAGAAGATGGAGGTTCGACAAGGAAGCGTTCGAGTGGTCTCCAGTAGGCTCAAAAGTCACCACTGGTCTGGTCGTCCGCGTGGAGTCTATAAAATTGAGTGAGGCGCAAAACAAGCCGGAGACGGCATTGGTGAGAGTAGTCCATCTCGCAAATGCCCTAGGATACTGTAAGCCGAACGTTTCTCCAATCCATGATGATTCACATACTCGGCGGCCGTCTCTGCCTCCACCCAGGCCCAAAGCTCAACCCCAGTCCCTCCCTCCTTTGCCCCTCCCCATGGCCTTGCGCCCCAACTCTCTGCATCCCAACGACCAGTGCTAAACCTCAAATGAAGCTCTCTCGTTTTTGCATGCTGCAGTATCTGACCTAGCGACCGGGGAATATACTTAAAATGCTGTTGCTCAAAAGATTTCACAGATGCGTTGCTTCGGAAATTGAAAGAGGCCAGTAGTGATGCTGGGGCTAGCGGTTGGAGGAGGAGACGCTCATGATAGTCAGGGTCGGCAACACAATAACTGAATAGCAGTAGAGACAGTAGTAAGAGGTGATAAATGGATGTCATGCCGACATCACAGCCCCTTATGTATTCATATAAGGTCAATGGTAAACGTTGAAAGTGGATGGAAGCTAGCGTTTGACAGGGCTAGCCCTACGAGATGCGATGCCGAAAGTTCTTAACCGTTTAGACCGTGACCATTATCCTTTCTTTACACTCACCATCGCCTCGAAAGCTTCCCAGTAGACGTGCACGTATCACCGGAGCAGCAATTCTGTAAGCTATGGCAGCAGAACAGAGGAAGCTGCTTGGTACGTTCGAAAGCTTCACTTCTCTTCAAATTCGCATGTATACCTCCAAAGCTATAGCTAACACCTCTCAGAGCAGCTCATGGGCGCCGGCGCCTCCTCCCGGCACGCTCAACTCTCCCTTACCGACCCCAAAGTCTGCCGCTCCTTTCTCGCCGGCACCTGCCCTCATGACCTCTTCACAAACACAAAACAAGACCTCGGGCCCTGCCCCAAGGTCCACTCCGAGCCCCTAAAAACCGAATACGAGTCCTCCCCCGAAAAGGCCAAATTGGGCTTCGAGTACGATTATATGCGCGACCTGCAGAAATACATTGACGAGTGTAATCGAAGGATCGACGCGGCGCAGAGGCGACTGGAGAAGACACCGGATGAGATACGACAGACGAATGATCTATTGAAACAGATTAGTGATTCGAGCCGCACGATAAACACGGGACTGCTGGAGGTATCGGTGCTTGGGGAGAGCGGGAGTGTGGGGCTCGCGGTGACGGAGTTTCATAAGGTTCGCGTTGCGAAAGCCGGAAAGGATGAGAAAGAGAGGGAGCTTAAGAGCTTGTCGGATACTTCTGGGCCCTCGGGTCATCAGAAGCTGCAAGTTTGCGATGTTTGTGGGGCGTATCTGAGTAGACTGGATAATGATAGGAGGTTGGCGGATCACTTTTATGGGAAGATGCACTTGGGGTATGCGCAGATGAGGAGGACGTGGGAAGGGCTGCAGAAGGAGTTGAAGGGGAGGGCACTGCCGGCGAGGGAGGGGAGTCCAAGGAGGGAAGAATTCGGAGACAGGGGATTCGGGGGCAGGGGAGGGTTCAGAGGGGGAGGTGGAGGCTTTCGAGGAGGGTTCAGGGGGAGAGGAGGATATGGGGGGAGGTGGTGAGAGATTCCTCCATGTGTGGTCATTTACAAGCGAGGCGTTTGGACATGTGGAAATGGGGTTTCGAAAGGCAGCAATTGGCTGCTCGGTATCCTTTCTAGGTAGATACCCTATGGTACAAGCGACGGTCATGGTAAAATGCTATTGACAAAATCCTCCACTGGTCCAAGTGGACCGACAACCAACTACCACCCGCCCGAAGGCTCCTTCGCCGTCTCCACCTCATCCGCCCAGCTCTCCCCTTCCGTCGCCTGCATGATATCCGCGCCCTTGATGGGCGCGGCTTTCTTGTCGTCGATATCGTCCTTTGGCGGTGGTTTCGAGCTGGCGGGTAGTGATGGGAACTCCTTTTCCGCATCGACGGCCGGAACAGCAGAGGCCCCGCGACCTCTACCTCCTCTTCCTCTTCCCCTATCGCCGCGACCCCTCCCTCGGCCTCCCCTTGGTGGGTTGGCCCCTTCCTTCTGGTCGGCGGTTCCACTTGGAAGCCCGTAGTAACCGCCACGGCCCCCACCTCTTCCCCGAACCGAAAATCCACCGTCCACCCCGTAGGATCGACCTTGCTCTTGTCCACCTCGGTTTGCCGTGCCTCCATTTGCACCTCTTCGGTATTGGCTTCCTCGCGAAGCGTTATACTCCTCTTCCTGCTTCCCCTCATCCCACTCCCTGCCTCCTCTTGCCCCGAGCTTCCTTAGTCGGTTCTTTTCTCTCTCCTGGTCCATTGCTCTCCTAGCAGCCCCCTCCTCTTTCCTTTTCTGACTCGCCAATGCCTCTCGCTGCTGAAAACTTGCCTCGTCTGCTTCTGCTAGCCTGTGAGCTTCTTCTCTCCTGGCATTGTTCAATTTTGCTGCTTCCAGACGAGCACTTAGTTCGTCTTCTGTAAGCTTCGGTTTGATGTTTCCGCCTGTGGCTGAGCGGTCACCGCGAACGGCGGTAGCAGGTTTAGAGGTTTGATCTGATTCGGTAGTGATATTACTGGTGGTGGTTGTGGGGTCATCGTCGTTGGGATTGTTGGTTTTTTGAGGTGAAGAGTCTTGTGTAGTCTTCGGTGCTGCACATCTATATTGCAATCGGCTTGAACGCTCGTTGCGTTGGCGTTGCGGTTGGGCGATTTGTATTGTTACGTCTTGTTGGGCCGGCTCAGCTATAGGCGTAAAATCGTCATCAAATAGATCATCCGGGTCCCTGGTCTGTGCGAAGCCATCCATTGTCGAATTGGTGATTAGCACAATTGAGCAGCAGATTTCGCTAGATCTATATCTCCAACAAAGATATATCGTCCTCAGCGGTCTGGCTATCGTCGTCGGAGGTGTTGACAGTGATGCCTTCAGCCCCAGTTTCTTGGTCGGAGGTGTTGATCCCGTTTGTTGCACCTTGGCTCCCCGTGGGCGAATAATGGTTTCCGTTTGCTAAGCCCTGATGTTCTGTAGTCTGTGAAACAATCCCGTTGGTTGCGCCTTGGCTCTCAGTGGACGAAGAATTGGTGCCGTTTGTTGCGCCCTGACGTTCTGTAGTCTGCGAGACAATCCCGTTCGTTGCGCTCTGACTTTCTGTGACCAGGGAATAGATTCCGTTTGTCGTCCCTTGAGACACTCCGTTCGTGGTGATGCTAGTGCTCCCTGTTGCAGCCAAGGTTCCCGATACAGTTGAAGAGCCTGGCAAAATTGCCGGTGCGTTTGAGACTACTGATAGGCGTGCAAGCCCAAACTCTGGTATTGTCGAAGGTGTTGTGATGCCGTTGCTGTAAGGATCCGAACGAGTGAGCTCAACCTGTTCAATCAGAATGTGAAAAGGAGGAATATGCTCAGAAAATTGGGAAGGGACGTTGTCCTCCACTGTCAATTGATCGTAGTCTGGACTGGCAGTAGGTCTTGAAGGAGGAATTGAACTTCCGTTACCTTGGTGGGTCATATTCGCTGATTGGCTGACTCGTGTAGAAGGTTCGGGCCGCTGGCGCCGGCTTTTGTGAAAACTTATCGCCGGCAGGGCTGAGATCATCTAACGCGTCATGTTACCCCTTCACTTTTCGCGACAGAACATCGCCTACCCATAGCACCCAGTCAACTACCATTACAAGTCGCTACCTTACTGTTAGATTCTGACGTCGAGTCTCATATTTCAACGGTACATATCTTATAAGTCAAGCTGTCCTCTCGACTTGTGGTAAGAGCAACGTTGTAAATCGCATCTTAATTTCAGACCACCATAGGCTCTGCTAGAAGGACTGTAGGAAACGGAGGAATCTTGACCAGAAATACCACTGGTCTTCATAGCCAACTTAGTGCAGTCATGCCAAAGGCGACCAGTACTCCAGCTGCTGAACGAGGTCTCGGAATCAACTAGGTCCTAGATCACCATTCATATAGTCGTAGGAACAACCGATCCCTCTATTTCTTAATATCTAAAATCTAGATCGTCCAAGTCTTTCCGGCGCCGTTATATCAGCAGGCGGAATGAGGTACATTCAGAGTTTCGAGCACGAACACAATATCATAATCCAAGCCCAGGCAATCTATGTAGAGGCCATGGAAACCCACAACTTTTGAAGTAAGCGATCATGATCATAGCTCCCGGACGGTAAGCAATAAAAAGTACACCAGCAGTGCCTGCCCTGCCAACCTTTAGGTACAGGTACTAGGTCGAAGTCGTTGCATCAGAAGCTTGGTGAAGCTTTCCGGAAGCGGCAAGAGTCTGAGGATGCAAAAGAGCCCAGGGATCTGGGGTCATCTGCAAAAGTGTATGGCGACACACGGTAGAGTAGCCACGTTTCCCAGGCAGGCAACACCCCAAATAAACGACAGATAGTGACTATAGCTACTTATGATGGGATGATTCTCGCCACCGCTTAACAGTCAAAGGGATGGAGCAGAGGTAATCGCAAGAGCTTGGCGCGAGGTGTTAACGGCAGGCTTCAGCATACGAGCTTGACAGCTCAAGAGACAGTCGACGTGGTCTTGACGTCCTTATCTTTGCCATGTATACTCGAAGAGCCATCATCCGCGTAAAGGTTGTGCTCGTTAATATAGTCGATTACAGGAGCTGGAACAAGGTATGCAACGCTCATATCTCTTTTCAGGAAAAGTCTGATCTTCGTACTTGACACATCGTTTTGTATCAGTTGTTGAATGACGTAGATGTTCTCCTTCCATTGCTGTAACGCGGCGAGTGCATCATCAATATCTGTACCAGCTCTCTCGACGATAAACGTTCCATATCGTCCAAGTATATGATCCAAGTCTTTATCACTCCACACACCAGGAGTTGACATAGTCTGGATGAGGTCTGCACCAGCCAGGAGGGCAACACGCACTGGTTTGCGCTCGCCATCTTGCGTCTCGATACCACCGCGGATAGTATTGATTTCGTGATCAAAATGGTCCAGAACTACAGCGGTTGGTTGGTAGTCTTTCTGGGCTTCCCAAGGATCCACCATCAACCAATCCGAGGTTTGATCCACTGCTATTTTACACATTTGAACTCTGTCAAGGCTAGTGAGTATTCGAGGATCCGTGAAACCCAGGTATAAGCATGCTTACCGGTGTTGAGCACTGGCGAGACCCGCTTTTTTGTATGCATCAGACACAGGTGACAAGTAACCTCCAACGATCTCGAAGTCTGTGCTAAATCTGACATAGTCGGCGGCCATCTCAAACATCCTGAGATGTAGATAGGTGATTGGTGAGAAGGACCCGCAAGCTACAAGTAATAAAGGGGTTTTCGACGAGTCAGTCATAACCCGCCTGAGTCTATGCTCTGGGAATGCATAACCATCCGAGTTTGTTGCAGCTGAGGTAGATAATTGCCTGTCAGGCTGGGGTGAACCAGTAGAACTAGGCTTGAATTCTTCGGAGTCCATTGTCCAATTTCGAATGTGTCTCGTCAAGAAGGTATATAGTATCTCGGGTCCGTAGATGGGACCAGACTTCGGCGTTGCTGCCTGGCCCACAGATACGGGCAGCCGGATGCGCAAAAAGGGCCGCAGAGTGGACGACCTTCCGCAGGGAAAGGGTGGCGCGATGGTGAATTTCGAGCCCTTGAGGAGGGGCGTACTCGAGGCAAGCTTGCGGAATGGTTAGAAGATGTGGTGGGGGTCCTCAGTTTTTATGATGGAAAGACAACCGGACTCGCGGATAATCTGCTTTGCTTCTTCTAGGCAAGCTTAGCATGCTTGGCAGGTATAGGCTAAAGCTGTCACAGTATGCTCTTGGAAGAAAGAAAGCTAGGACTCTGACTCCTCATATGAAAAGGGAAGTTCCAAAAGTCATAGGTGTGTTTTCCAAGTGCGGGATTCCTCTCCACCGTACTCCTGAATCACCGGCTGCTGCTTGGTGGTCTCGTACGAAATAGATACCTCAGCAGGCTCAAGCGGGATTAGCCGAAGCCTATCTCAGAGGGTCTCCACGGTTTCGTAGAGAACAGTACTCCGTTGTACCCTAACTCTCCGACACCCAGCAACCCATCAATCGACAGCTCACCTTCCATCAATCAATCTCTATGGTATTTCTGTGACCTTCACAATACCCTTGATGCCTAGAAACAAATCTCACATTCACTATTAACGAGTTCTTCTCCCCTCATTCGGCTCCGCTTATGGCGGTTTAAAACGCATGGCCCCAGCTCCTTCCTTTACGCTCGAATCCTCGCTCGACAAGACATCTTCAACACCAAGTTCAACACCAAATTCAACACAAAGGTAGATAATACCCATCTTACTAGTTGCGTGTCCCGTCTGTGTCTTTTCTGAGCTTGGCGGGCAGCGGCAACCTTAAACCTTTGCATACACCAACTACATTCTTGCTCTGCATTCTACCTCTGCCGCCGTTGAGTACAGAACTAGATTCTCATGTCTTTCAGAATCACTCGCTCTGCAGCGAGGCTCGCAGCAGATAATACAGCTGCAGCTACTGCAGCTCCTACCCCAACTGCCGTTCAGCCCTCGCCGAAATCAAGGAAACGCAAATCCGCAGCACATCGTGATCCAAGCCCGGACGATTCGCCTGAAACCACCGAAGTATCCTCGACTAGGCGTACCAAGAGGCAGAAGGTGTCAGCGCCAGAGCCATCATCGCCAGCCGGTCCCAAACCCCGTCAACGAGCGGGCAAACAGTCAGCTGCTATGGCGAAACCAGGGTAAGAAGAGCCATCTCCCTTTGAGCATACTAACATACTAACATCCATTCAGGTCATCTTCAGGTTTGCCGGTCAATAAAGATAATCTTACACCGGCAGCAGATACATCGAGGCGAAAGTCAAGTCGTGGCAAGAGGAACGCCCAAGGTCTCAACTTGTCATCCTTATAGTTCATACACAGCACTAATATGGTTTTAGAACCAGAACCATCATCACTCCCTACCACATCCTCTACCCGGCGATCGAAGAAAGTATCTGCAAAGAAGAGTGAAGATGTCGCTATGAAGAACGCCGATGGAGCATCAAAAAGCAATTCGTTGCCTTCTACTGAGGGAGAGCTAGCTGAGAATCTTAGTGATGAGGATGACGATGGGGAAACCGGTCGGGCATACGACGAGGACGATGAAGACGGAGATGACCCGTTTCGAGGCAGCTTTCTTGGTCATGGTGGACCATCTGCTGGTATCTCGAGTACGCTACGTGCACTGAGTGGTATGGTTTCCGGGCTTTCTGCACGGCTACGTGAAATTCTAGTGAACCTGAAGCAGAAGGAAGACCCTTCTGTTCAGTTGATTGCGCTGCAAGAGCTCTCGGAAATTCTGTTAGTCTCGACCGAGGATAACCTATCCGGCCACTTCTCACCGGAGCCGTTCGTAAAAGAGCTTGTCGAGCTCATGAAGCCACCTAGTGAAGAAGAAGAGGGGAACCCAGAAATGATGCTGCTGGCATGTCGTTGTGTGGCTAATCTCATGGAAGCAATGCCTCCATCCACAGCCAACGTCGTGTACGGAGGCGCAGTGCCAGTCTTATGCCAGAAGCTCCTCAGAATCGATTTCATCGACCTTGCCGAGCAAGCCTTGAGTGTAAGTAATGTTCGAACACAGATAGACCTTCCAATCGCTGACATATGCATAGACACTGGAGAAGATATCCGTCGAGTTTCCATCATCTGTCGTCCGTGATGGAGGTCTCTCTGCGTGTCTTCAATACCTTGACTTTTTTGCTACTAGTACTCAGAGAACAGCTGTAACAACAGCAGCAAATTGTTGCCGGAACATACCTCAAGAATCCTTTCCCGTTGTGCGGGATGTGATGCCTATTCTTCTTGACGTGCTTACGAAGAGTGACCAAAAGGTGGTAGAGCAAGGCTCATTGTGCGTTTCACGTATAGTAGAAAGCTTCAAGTACCAACAAGACAAACTAGAGGAGCTTGTCAGCACGGACTTGCTGAAAGCAATACGCCGTCTTCTATTGCCGGGCGCAACAAACCTTATTGGGCCAAACATCCATACTCAGTTTCTCCGAGTCCTTTCTATTACTGCTCGTGCAAGTCCTAGGCTGTCTGCCGAGCTCTTCAAGATGGATATCGTCGACACCCTTTACCAGATACTCACCGGTGTATCGCCACCAAGCGGCTCCGAGGACGTGGCTGCGAAAATCGATAGCGTAATTATCATGCAAGCCCTAATCCATCGACCTAGAGAGCAAGTGTATGAGACACTAAATGTCATATGCGAATTGCTCCCGGGAGTCCAGACCGATAGCCTATCCTTGCGGAACGAGTTATATGATGGAGGATTTGCAGGAGATGACCTGATTTCTATGTCTGATTCGAAGTCTAAGACATCACCCAACGCTAAGAGAATCGAGTTACTCAAGGGTTGTAAGGAAGAGCTAAGGCGCTTTGCCATTGTGCTCCTCCCTACTCTTACGGACGCTTATTCAAGTACGGTCAACCTCAGTGTCCGACAGAAAGTCCTGACGGCTCAGCTAAAGATGCTGTCAAACTTTGATACGTCAATACTCGAAGAAGCTTTGAAGACAGTCCCCTATGCGTCATACCTTGCATCGATACTTTCTCAGCAGGACCATCCGACATTGGTAACTCTTGCCTTACAAGCCGCTGAACTATTGCTGGTTCGACTGGAATCAATATACAGATACCAATTCTATCGAGAAGGGGTAATGGCAGAGATTATGAAGCTTGCCAATCAGCCTTTGAAGAGTAATGAGAACAAGCCAAAGGCTATTAAATCAGATCCTGACGCCGAGCCATCCAAATTAGCAGGTTCCGGCAAAAAGAAAGGCATCCCCGAGTCGCTTAATGAGAAGACTTCTGGGGAGGAGCCTTCTGATGATGATGATGACGACCCAGATGACGATGAGGATGATGATGAAGACGATCAGGCCCATGACGTTCACGATGACATGTCTCCGTCGCCGTCTGAATCTTCATCGTCTGACCAGAATTACCCGATGCCGCCCCTTGCTAATACCCTCGAGGATTACATCACAGTTCGCGCCAAGAGATTTCTAGAAGCGCATGAGACTGCGAAAGGAGGTGAAATGCGCGACAAAGCGAACGCAATTTTGAGTGAACTTCAAACTCTTGCGAAGGATATCGAAAAGTGCTATCTAGGTGGCGGGAATGGTAATGGCTCAAGACTTTTCATGCGTCTTTCAAAGCACTTCTATGGGGACGCGCTCGAGAGCATCACAAGTTCAGAGTTATTGAATTCGGAAATAGTGCGCGTCTTGCTTGATGTTTTCAGTAACGAAGATGGTGAGTTTGACATGTATTGCCCTCGAGCATTCGCTAACCAAAATTACAGAGATTCTGAGGGCAAAGGCAAGGACAGCGTTCCTAGAGGTCTTCATGACCGTACCGACTCAGGCCAAACCAAAGAATCAGGGCACGACTGCTACACCAACACCTTTTAGTGTGATTGTGCATAAGCTTCAAGACCTTCTAAGTCGCGCGGAACATTTTGAAGTTATGACTGTCCATCACAACGCTCTGGACAGCAACCGTAGCAGCGCCGCCTCGATGCTTTCGAAGCAGCTTCGTCTAAAGCTCGTTGCTGATGATGATTCTGACATGCCAAGACCCTACCGGAACGTCATGATCTCGATACATGCTATTGCAACTTTCAAGGCTTTGGATGACTACCTTCGCCCACGTATTAGTCTCTCTGAGCGTCCTCGTGGTGCAAGGCACCGGGAAGGAGTTTCAAACGCTCTGGCAGCGTTCGCCGCGGCGGCTGGGATCCCGAATCCTCACCATAGATTTGCTGAGCGGGTAGGACCAATTGTTGGAGATACACCCGCATTGCCAACGCCTACGAGCACCGCCTCCACGGGTCGAGCGACAAGAAAAGCCGCCAAAGCGAAGAACGCTCCGGCTGTGCCGGACGGTACTGCGGTCAAGGACAAGGACAAGGACAAAAACACAGCTCCACGTCGATCAAGCCGTAGGCATCAGCCTACGACACAGACCGCTTCCGATACGCCAGAGGGCGCTCCTGGCCGAGTCCAGAGTCCCCTCGAATGTGCAGACGAGAGGCAACTCACCGACGACGACGACATCGATGACAGCAACGCTCTGGATGCGATAGTTGATGATTTAGAAGATGAGATGGAAGGCGGTCCGCTACCTGACCCTACTGCTGTAAATATGGAAGTTGCTGCGACTGGAAAGGTTACCGCTCGAAAAGAAGATGGAACTCGCGTTTCTACTCCATCTCAATCCACCGTTGCTTCTTTAAATGCCACACCTTCGTCGCGTACTCGAGAGCTCTTAGCTGCTGGTCTCGATCCTTCTGCGGCTGGCCGAGCTATGTCCTATGCCGCGGCTATTCAAGCGGTTCCACAAGACTGGCACATTGAATTCAGCATCGACGATCAACCCATACGTAGTGGAACAACCATATACAGGGCCGTTCACTACAACAAATCACACCCATCCGAACTTAGTTCCCGGAACGTATGGTCTGCTACTCATACTGTCAAGTTCAAGCGCGTGCAGGGACCAGCGCCTCCTGAACCATCTTCCTTGACGTCGCCTTCTAGGACTACGTCAGATTCAGCTTCTTCGGTTATGCCGGGCTCTCTCCATGAACACCCCGCAACATCGACAATCTTACGCCTGCTCAATATTCTCCATGAATTGAACGCCAACTTAGACGATGTCATAGACGAAAGCAACGAAAATATCAAGTTGAACGCAGAACCACTCGCTCAATTCGTCAACACTAAGCTTACTGCGAAGCTCAATCGACAGCTGGAGGAGCCGCTAATAGTGGCTAGTAATTGCCTTCCAAGCTGGAGCGAGGACCTTCCGCGCCTGTATCCGTTCTTATTCCCCTTTGAGACTCGACATTTGTTCCTTCAATCTACTTCATTTGGGTATTCCCGGTCCATGACGAGATGGCAAAACGCTCAATCTGTGGATGACAATCGACGCGACCGGCATCGTGATGACCGGCCCTTTATAGGTAGATTGCAGCGCCAAAAGGTTCGAATTTCCCGGACAAGGATCCTTGAATCGGCCGTTAAAGTAATGGAAATGTACGGCGCCTCACCTAGCGTATTGGAGGTCGAGTACTTTGAAGAAGTCGGGACAGGCTTAGGCCCTACCCTAGAGTTCTATTCCACAGTGTCCAAGGAGTTTTCGAAGAAGAAAGTGAAGCTTTGGAGAGAAAGCGAATCGGTTGAGAAAGACGAGTATGCCTTTGGGAAGCTTGGTTTATTCCCAGCCCCAATGAGCACGGAACAAGCAGAGGGCGAGAGTGGTAAGAAGATATTGCACCTCTTCAAGATGCTTGGCAAATTTATTGCAAGATCTATGCTAGACTCGAGGATAATTGACGTCTCTCTTAATCCGACATTCTTCCGAGTTGGCCACCACCCAAGCACGGTACCCCTAGTCCTTGGCGCTGTCAAGACTGTTGACGGTCAGCTTGCGAAATCTCTGAAGTTGGTGAAGCAGTTTGCCAACGAGAAGAACAAAATAGATGAAAACCCTCAGCTGTCTGCTACCAAAAAATCTCTCGCCATCCAAGAGATAGCGATACGTGGTGTTCGGATCGAGGATCTATCGTTGGATTTCACGCTTCCAGGTTACCCGGCTATAGAATTGATCAAGCATGGTGGCAACATTCAGGTCACAATCGACAACGTCTCTTCCTACGTGGAGAAAGTCATCGACATGACTCTTGGCAGTGGAGTCCAGAGACAGGTCGATTCTTTCAGAGCAGGTTTCTCACAAGTTTTTCCGTATCCATCTTTAAGGGCTTTCACGCCCAGCGAGTTGGTGATGCTTTTTGGGCGTGTCGAAGAGGACTGGTCAATTGAGAGTAAGTTTTTACTATGATAATTCGAGTATACCGTTTTGCTAATACTGCTTTGAAGCCCTCATCGATTCCATCAAGGCGGATCATGGCTATAACATGGACAGTGACAGCGTTCGGAACCTGCTAGAGACCATGAGTGAGCTGTCTCCAACCCAAAGACGCGACTTTCTCCAATTCGTAACTGGTAGCCCTAAACTGCCGATTGGTGGTAAGTTTACATCCGTGCACTTGAAAGGGATTTGATAGCTGATGTCGCATACATAGGTTTCAAGAGCCTTACTCCCATGTTTACTGTCGTCTGCAAGCCCAGCGAGCCACCCTATACCTCCGACGACTTTTTGATTTCCGTAATGACCTGCGCCAATTATGTGAAGCTCCCTGATTACTCAACAAAAGACATGTTGCGAAAGAGATTGTTGACTGCTATTGAGGAAGGTCAGGGGGCGTTCCATCTATCGTAAGCCAAGAGCGGCCAAGACGCGATTTCGAACACCTTCGTCACCACGAATATGTCAGTCAAAGGCGCAAAAGCCTGAGACCCACCTAAATAATAGCCAATGGTCGAAAAGCCATATGCTGGTGCTCTGCAGCTTATCTACATCAATTCTAATCTCCTACCACTAGATTGTATGGCATTTTGCTTGGTCTATCCGGTACATGGAAGGCAGTGCATCAGAGGAGTAATCGGGGGGTGTTGGTATCTATGAGATATGGCAAGATGGGCGCTTCAAAGATTCAGAGATATCCCATTACCGAAGTCAAGTCAAATCAAATCATAGACATGTAGCTGTTTACCTCAAAAAATGACTTGGATCGGTCTTACAGCTTCAAAGGGTGTAATATCATTGAGTAGATTTTACAATGCCAAGAATGTAGATGAGGTGCAGTTCAGAAGTCAATTTGTTGCTCGTCGATACCCTTGGCCTCTCACAGGGTATCTAGCAGCATGAACCACCTAGTTGTGTCTGTAATCTGTACTGCTATATTAATTTAGTCCTCCCTTTGGCTCAAAACCCCGTTTTCTCCCAATCAGGAATAAACTTCCTCGAACAGAATTCTTCCGAGCGGAACCTCCGACGCCCAGCCGGAACAGTCAGCTCCAAGAACAAGGCCTCCACCTCTTCGCTACTCCTCCGCCAACGCGCAACTACCTTCCACTACTTCTCCGTATCCCAGCCAAGATGTCTGAAACCCAGGAGCTCACGTACTCGGACGTCTCGTCACATAGCTCGAAGAAGGTGCGCGTGTGCTTCGCCCGAGGGCGATGGAGCTGGGTACTGATTGGGGCGTCGGGGTGATAGGATCTTTACCTCGTTGTTCACGATAAGGTGTATAATGCGACAAGTTTCGTGGATGAGCATCCGTATGTGCGCCTTTCGTGTGCCCTCTGTTCAAGGCCCCCCTCATACTACGAATCATAATCTCTACACCGCATGTTTCACTACCTCCCTCCGATCCTAGCTTCCGCGCCCCATGCATGCCAATACCCTTCCCCCCAAAACCTTCCCTGCCTCATAGCCTATAACTGACGCCCTGTCTCCGTAATCAACAGCGGTGGTGAAGAAGTCCTCCTCGACGTCGGCGGCCAAGATGCAACCGAAGCCTTCGAAGACGTCGGCCACAGCGACGAAGCACGCGAGATCTTGGATGGGCTACTGGTTGGGGATTTGAAAAGAATGGTATAACCCCCATATCCTCCCATCTGCCCCCTTCCATACCCCCTAACCCCCGCCCCTTTCCGCTCCTCGGACTTCAGTCCCAATTCTCAATCGCCTATCACACTCCAAAAGCGCATCCAGAACCATTGCTAAAATCTTCCATCTAGGCCGGCGACCCAGCACCAAAAACCGCCCCGCCAACATCGTCTACAAGTACGAGCTCAACCACGGATGGAGCGGGAATGGGCGTCATGTTCTATGCGGTTCTGCTCGTGGGTGCTGGGGTAGCGTTTGCGGGGTGGAAGTATCTGCAGGCGCGGAGTGAGGCGAAGTAGATTGTTTTGGAGGCGTGCGTGGGGTGTGGTGTGAGGGAGGCGGTAAGGGGTAGAAGGGGTGCAACAGGAGAGTGGGCGAGGGAGTTCGAGAATAGTTTCAAATGCTGCTTTGATAGGTGATGGGTGTGTGGGACATATAGACAGGTAAGGGACAGGGCTTTTAACAAAAGGTTTGAGAAGCGGTAGATTGCAGTTTCGATGTAGAGATTCATTTCAACAGAATTTCAACAAATTCCTCCAGCCGTGTTTTGCGCGGTTGGAGAGAGTCCATCTCATGTCACTGCCCCAGCTTTTTTTTAAAAACTTTCTCCTCTTCTCCCATGCATTTCCTAGAACACCGCAAACTCCCGCTCTCCCCCCTTCCTCTTCCTCGAAAACATATATCCTAACCCTACTCCCCTCCCCCCCCGGGGGACCTTCTCTTCGCGCCCCCACTTTTCCCAATCCCTCAGCCCAAAAACCTCCAACCCAATAATCCGATTTACCCCCCTCCCGCTTCCTCATCCTCATCCTCATACAGCCACATTACACTCCTTCTCCTCCTCCTCCTCCTAACAACCCACTTTATCAAATTACCCCTAACCCTCTTCTCTTACAAACAGAACACAAACCGCGAGGTCATTGGAGGGGTTGTAATAGCTGTATGGTCTTTACAATGGAGGAGGATACTTAGGGGTAAGGGTGGTAGAGGAGTGAGGAGGGGTGGGGAAGTTGTATGGGGATAGGGGTGAGTGGGTGGGTAGGTGGTGGGTGGGTGGTGGGTGATGGGTTGTTTATTTGGCTCGGGGTGAAAGGGTAGGGGAGTCGGATGGGTGGTGAAGAGGCGAGTGGTTGAAGGGGATAGGGGTTGGGTCTGAGGCATGGTGTGGGGGTTGGGGGAGGGCTTTGGGTTTCGTAGACTTTGGAGGTTTTTTTCAGTTGTTGGCGGTTTTCTTGGATATTCAATTTACCACAGCTTTTTTTTCCCCCACTGGCAAAGGGTGCGGCTAGATATCTGATCGATATCATTGACATCATTGGGCAATTTCTGGTATTTTGAATATGAAATAGTTAGTACGGAGTGGCAAGGATTGATATTGTTAGATAAAACATTTTAGGGTTCTACATATAATCTGGCAATCATGACCCCCTTTTCACCAACCCCCGTTTTTCCCCTGTCGTCCCATCCAAGCACAAACAGCTACAAAGCAAAATATCAGGCTACCGGGTATATGTACCTTCCGAAGGAATCTGATTCCCAATTCTCACAGGCTAGCTGCGGGACCCACCTGTACGTGATGTTGGCTGCGAACCTCCTCTTACTACTGCTAATAGAAGAGCTAAGAGATCACATCATCGTCGTTGATAAGGCGAAGGAGTTGGGTCCTCTTTCGCCGTGTTGACAAGAAGAAGAGAAGAGTGCATATTTCCGAAATTTACATGCTCGAGGCGATTTATATATCAATCATTAATCTTAACGAGTCATTACGACAACGGGTCTTTCTCTCTCCTAGGACTTACAATCACTATTATTTTTCTCCATCTCGACGAATCGATCTCACTCTCTTTCCTTTTTTTTTAAAAATACAACGCAATCGAATATTAATCTCACGACCGGAAATTTCTCCAAAGAAGAACGAATCGGTAAAAAAGAAAATAGACTTGTATACGTACTCGCATTTATACTCCACAAACAAAGTATGAGAAACACACATTCACTTCTTCGACTTCAATCGACCGTGCGTTAAGACATTAAGTTACATTAAGAGAAAAATTGAGACAGGGCCGTTTTATTCAGGTCAGTAAAATCGTTCTTTCCTCCCCTCTTGTTTTACGATGAATCATTTAATTTTTGGTTATGTATAGAACTACGGAAATATCACGTAGATTGGAGCCTGATCACAATCACGATTTGTTTTTTTTTTGTTCTACAAATGTACCTAATCGGACATAACCGTAAGGTCGAGTCGATGGCTTCTGCAAGAGGATAAAAAGCCTCCCGCCGAGTAGGAATCATACACATAGAAAACACCACGGATTTACAACATACCCATATCTGGACCAATTCCTACCCATACTCCCAGACCATCAAGCTGCGGTAGAATACAGATTGGGAAATCAGTAGATTGAGCTTGTCGTGCATAGGTATGCAGGAATGGAATAGCAAAAATTGCCTACGGAGTAATCATCTGCAAGAATCCCCTTTTCGAACGTGCCTGAAATCCTCAGACCCCGGATTTCCCTCAATGAGTTGACGCCAGACGCTCTTACTCCACGCATCGATCAGAACCCCTCACCATCTCCCTACCACCCCCCTCCCAAACCCGCTCACCTATAAAAATCATCCGGGCCCCCCGCCGCGTGCTGCGCTTGTTCCGGCGCCCTATACGGCTGATAACCTCCCTGCGGTGGCCCTGAATTAAGCACCGGATACGGACTCTGTAAGTTGGGACTTGGCACTGGCGGGGGCTGGTGCGCCGGTTGTTGTTGCGTTGGGTATGGGGGCTGTGGTGCTTGGTAGGGTTGCTGTTGCTGTTGCTGTTGCTGAGCTGGTTGTGGGGCAGGGGGGGCTTGGCTAGGCGGTTGGTGCTGGGCGGGCGGGCCTTGGCTGAAAGGTTGTTGGCCGCCGTGATAGGGTTGGCTAGGTTCATCGGAGGGAGAGTAGACGGAGGGGGAGTACTCGTTTGGTTGCTGGTGTTGCGTAAGAGGTTGTTGGCCTGTGGGAGGTGGGAGATAAGATTGCGGACGGCCGTCTGTGGGGCTGGTATAGGTGCCTAGTTCTTGGGGGTTATCGTAGGTTGATATTGGGCGGTGGTGGAACGGGTCTGAGGATGGTTGAGGGGGTGGGTTCCCCGAGGTAGTACGGTTGCGAAGATCGTTGGGAGAGTATTGGGGTTGTTGTGGCTGCGAGGCGCTGGATGGGTTGGTGTATGTGAAGGGAAGGGGCCCGTTTTGGGGTGGGTTTTGAGGTTGAGGTGTACGTGAGTCTGCGTTTTTTTAATTAGAGATAGTGCAAGAGAATCGCGAGGGTCCAGCTGACCTTGCGGACCTTGTGGGTAATAACGGCCGGGACCTTGCTGAGCGGGTGGTCCTTGCGATGCATATCCGCCCGGAGGGTGTCCGTATTGTGGCTGCCCTGGGCGCCCATACTGGGACTGTGCTGGCTGAGACATTGACGCCTCCAGTAGAGATTCGTAGTCTCGTCGAGCTTTAATGAATTTCTCATTCAATTGGGTGAAGTCATCTTCATCGAGGTGTTAGCGCTGCATGTGACTGAACTTCTTGGATGCTCACCCTTCTTTTGTGAGTATTTCCCAATTAATTCGATGAGCTTAGGTCGTATGGCTAGCGTTGAATGATAAAGCGTTGTAATCTCTTCATTATCCCTTACGTTCAATTCCGAGCTGCTGGTGCTTAGCAACGTCAAGAGCTTTTCCACGTTTTTGATCTCTGCAAAGACTTCGGCTTCCATGTGTGCCTCTCGTTGCAGATCGTCTTGTGTGGGATCCGATAGTTTTTCAACATAGTTTAGTGGAAAGATTCCTGTTTGCCCTTTGAGCGAGCCCTTCCACCAATCCTTGTAGACAGATTCCAGAACCGCAATTATATCCCCCTTACGAAACTGCAGTTCTCCAGGTTCGGAAGGTTGAAAATCAAAGAGCGCTCGAACTCGGGAAACCGTGGCTGCCGTGGTTCCTGATGATACAGGCACTGAAGGCGCTGCTTGCTGTTGGATGGCAGCTCCAGATGACGATCCTGCTTGACTTGACTTCTTTGCCGCCGACTGTGCTTGTGATGCTTTATCCTTTACCGAAAGTGCTAGAGCCATTTGCAATTCCTCTTCCTCCTTTTGCCTGTCAACGTCGGTTATCTGGCGCTTGGTTGGCTTGGACGGTGGATGCAAATTTGGATCTAGTGCCTAGTAAGCAAGAATGGCGGTGTAATGTGATGCTTGAAGGACATACTCTGACTCTTCAGCTTCGAATACGCTTGGTCCATTATCCCTAGATCAGGATCTTTTGAGAACATCTCTGTCCATTCTCCCATGCGCTCCAATATCTTGGTCTTAACTTGTTGATGAGTGTTCTAATCCTAGTCAGTATTTTGCTTCACACATTTTTATACAAGCAGGCCTTGGTATACCCTATCGTTCGCCAGCCGTAGCATCGCGTCCGTGAAGCTTCTCGAGGCCAGTTCCCTATGCATCTTAGGACCACAATTTTGAGAGAGCGCATTTGCAAGCTAGTCCCAAGCAGTCAGCTTCAACGGACGAGAGCCTTGTAGTCACCACCTTACTTCTAGTGTATAAAGTTGCACGTTCGCGTTTCGGTGAGCAAGGCGCTTGATCATCGATACCACCGCATCTTTAGCTCTATAAACACAACAGTGCTCAGTCCAAAATGTATAGATGTAAGCATGTGGACCTCAGCATACCCTGAATCTTCTGCTCCGACTCGATCACAGACATCCTGTCTGTTTTTAGCATATCCCACCGAAGCCTTCACGTTTCTGGAGGCAATACCAGTATATATTCCCAGTTCTCCGACGTAAGATTCTCATCGGTTGCCTTGGCTATAATACTGTAAGCTATTGCGCGGATATGTAATGGGAAGTTTTGCTGACCGATGGCATCGTCGAAGGCATTCTGTTGAGCGCGAAACATGACCGGTGTAACCTGAAAGCTTCAGGTTTGAGCTCTTATGGTTTTGTTGGAAGAAGGTTTGTGGAGAGATCTACTCGCTCTTCCTGCGATGGGGAGTGCTTGGCATTATGAAGCTCAGAGCCTTTGGATGATAGTGGATGGGGGATTAAGGGTTGGATGCGGGAGGGGTTTGAAAGATGGTGAAAGAGATAGAACAGCTATCCGTGCCCCCCACTTTCGCTCAGTTCTTCGCTTAGTACAAAGAGAAAGAAGCAGAAGCCCAATCCAACCTCCCCAACCCGTCCCATATCCTTCCATAACCCCCCAATTCACCACACCGATCCCTCTCCCCCATCAATCCCAACCCCAACCCCAACCCCAAAGGTTAAAGGAGAATGTGGAGGTGCTCGTCCGCCGTCAACACCCGGAATACTGTCACAACCATCGGCTACAAGCTCGTGTTCCGCCACGCGTTATGGCGACCTGTCAGCTTACGATGTTTGGCAGCCTTTTGTAAATTCACCGAAGATACATCTCGTGTCTCACGAATAGGCTTCCATGAATCGAGCAATTTCTGGTAGTCTACCGTAGCCGTAATCTCATTCTTCAAGACTTTGGCTAAAGTTTGGAGTTGAAAACAACCGGCGTGTTTGGTAGGGGAGAACCGTGGCCAATTGAGATTCGGATCATACTGAGAGTCATCCTCGATAAAGATAAGCTTTATATCTCTATTAGAGAATTGCTTCGCCATTCTAATCCACGAGTCAATATCAAGGGTGAGACCCTCAAGACCAAGAATCAACCAATATATATCGCGCCAAGTTGCAGGAGCCATATGAACCTTATCAAAAGTGAGTTTCGTGGATTTACTTGCTTCTTTTGTGCGTTCAGCTAATTCTGTATGAACGTCATTCTCGTTCATGTTCATGAAGAAGAAGAATTCTTCTGAAATCCATTGTTTTATTCTTCTCACGGAAGCTTTTTGCCCTGACGTTGATGTCGAGCTGTATCTCGCGAAAAGAAGCAAAAGATACTTAGTTTTGCGATAGGCAGAAAGAACTTGAATTCGGTGATTCGCTGTCGAGTTTAGCTGCAATTCTATTAGTATCTTGATCTTTACAGCAATAAACTATGCATATGTTTTGCTTATGCATTGAATTTCGATAGCAAAATTCCATACAAGAATATGTGTATCAACATTTCTAGAAAGCTTACCGCTATGAAATACTGAGGCTCAGAAGTTGCTTCTTCTGCTTTCTTTGCTTCTTGAGCTTCTTCTGATTCTTCTTCTTCTTCTTCTGATTCTTCTACTGATTCTTCTACTGGTTCTTCTACTGGTTCTTCTACTGGTTCTTCTACTGGTTCTTCTACTTCACGAGTCTCTTGAGCTTCTTCGACTTCTTTCGCCTCTTTGGCTTCTTTCGCCTTTTTGATTTCTTTGGCTTCTTCTTGAGCCGCTCTGGCTTTCTTGATCCTTCGTCTTTGCTTGGGGTTTCCCCTGCAGTTTTTCTTTGAAGGTTGATGATCTACCTTCACGGCTACTACAGCAGTAGTTGAATAATCAGTGATGCTGCTCAACTCTCGCTGTTCCCTTAGCCTTTTGCGCTGCTTTGGATCCGGTTTGCACTTCCGCTTGAGCGGTTCAGTAGTGCTGAATGGGCTTGAGATGTTAAGTATCACTGACATAACTTCTTGATAGATTAATTGAATTTGAAGTCTAGTATCTAGTGATTATTATGATAACAAGATCTGGTCTTACAGCTCTACAATCTTCTATGGAAAATTCAAACTCTTGTGGTTGAAAATGTACCGTAGTCGTAACATCCCAATTGGGAAACGACGACGGCGCTTTCAGATCCGTGCGAGCACGGCTGCTTGAGCAAGTCTGTTATCAATGAAAAAGCAAGTTCACTCAGAGATAATCATTATTTGATTGCTCAATTTGCAGAACCAAAGCTTGTTCTCGATATAACCCGTCATGGTTGATCAAACGTCTGTTTTTCTAGGGTCTGTAGCTTCTGGAAGTAATACTCATGATATCAGGAATACGGGTTGTGAAAGGATCGAGTTAAGATTGGGTATGATGTCTATGAAAGGCACATGAGGCTCTCGACAGTATTGGAATAAAGCCTGTCTATATCGACTCGAGAAGAATGGTAGAGAGTGTGATAAATTAAGGACTTTACCTTGATGCTCGGGAATCAAAGATTAACTTCGAAAAAAAACAAATGTAAGTGCGTTGCTCATGTAGAGCCTTTCTAGTTGCTCGACTTCGGGTACGCCTGGAAAAAATGGTTCATGGGCCAGACAAACAGTAAGCACTGCCATGGTTTGCCTAGATACATTATGATACCGTGGGCACGTAGCCTGACTATGGGTTATGCTGAATGCTGAATGCATACTTACTGAAGGTACCTTAGATAGGCACGATGAGGTACTCTTAGAATCGGCAAGGAGTCGTGAGGGGTTGGCATTATCAGTACTGTTCCTTATTTTCAACACTCCCTCTTAGGAATTGAAGCTCCATATTGAAGCTATCTCCTCATGTCAAGCCGTCGGTGTTACGGATATTCCGCCACTAGGTCAGATGTAGCTAGTAGCTACTATAGTTTAGCCGAGAGCCGAGTAGTCTCACCTCTTTCAATGCTTGAACCAGAAAGGTCACCTCTTTGACTGCATTACATTCGCCAACGTATTCAGCTTCAGCAGATGACGTACTGACACATTGCTGACTTTTGAAGCTTCAGCTGATTGGCCCATGCCATAGGAAAAACATATAGTCGAATGTGAATTTTCGAAAATTCAAGCAATCTCTCAGCTCGACAGTTCCGGCTAGGTAACGAATGATTTGTTTGTCAGCTAGATCATGATCGGGGGTAGGATTCGTCGAATATCTGCTGCATTTGTCTACTGCGTAGCTTCATGTCCCAATTCTGCCGCAACTCCGCTACTTTGCGATGTTGCATTCGGCGATAACACGAAAGGACGAAGAGATAATAAGGAAACTTAAGTGCTCTATAAATTAGCATCACAAACTTATTACAGATACGAGAACAGTTTGGCAGATGGCTGCATTCGCTCTCGCTTGATGTAGTGGTTTGTTGATCCAAAGGGTTCGTTCAGCCCTATCACGAGTTATGTGCATAGAAGCGTTCTGCAAATTGCAGCTTCAGAGCTTGGATATTGGGTATATTCGGTCCTAGAATAAGCAGATCGTCCACATAGATGGCGATTATAATGTCATTATCGTGGATGAACACTGAATGATCAATTTCTACTCTTTGATAGCCGATGAAGATGAGGTAGACCTTCAGGGTTGCATACCATTCCCGAGGTGCCTGTTTAAGTCCATATAGGGCCTTGTTTAGGCGACAGGCTAAAAAGGTTCCATTTGGTCCTTTTTGTTCAAACCCCGGCGGTTGCTGCACTCAGACCTCTTCTTTTAGGTGTGCTTCTAGAAAAGCGGTGACGACGTTCATTTGTTCGGCTTCGTAGTCATATTTGGCCGCCAATGCTAGGAGCATTTAAGCAATGGTCTCATCATAGTCGATTCCCTTTTTCACTGTTTGTGGAGTATCCGATTCGATTTGAACTCGGTTCGCTCGACTGGCAAAGCCCCGATTATTGCCTTTGGCCCAGGGGTCATTGTCCAGCGGTGACCCGTTGGGGACGTCCGCTCGGAGCATCAGAATCGCTTGAGCTACCTGACTCGCTTGATTCTAGTTCTGGTGGCCGACTTCTAGCTTCCTGCGAAGCAGCTGGTGCTGTAGGTACAGTTATATGTTCCGAAGTAATAGGTGAAGTTCTTGTTTGATGATCGTCAGAAATCTTCGCGATCTTCGCATTTTCAGTGGTTTTTAGCGAACAAGGTTCATCGTTTGTTTGATCATCGAAGATCAGTACCAAAAGGTCTTCATTATACCCCTCGACTTCGGTGACTATCTCGTCTCATTGAACGTGACTTGATATTAATACACTCTTACCGTTCTACAAGCGGAACTGGTTGACTTCCTCGTAGCTCAAGAACCGACATTTCAAGCTCCCTCAATATGGTGGCACCAGGGCCACCAAAATAGGTGAGCTAGTACATACGGACCTCGCCGACGATGGTAAGATACCTAAGACCGATGAGGGAGTCAGATATGTTGCTGCTATGATCGATGACTATAATCATTTACCTACTAGACCGAAAATCAGATTCAAAAGGCGTACTTCGGAATTACCTGAAACTCATGAAGACCCGAGGCACTTCGGTTCACCGGCTACGTTCAGATAATGAAGGTGAGTATGCTGATCATGAAATCATTGAATTGCTCGAAGAGTATGGGGTTAAATGGGAGCCGACGACTTCCTATAGCTGGAGTCAAAATGAGGTTGCAGAGCGATGTTTTCGCACCCTTTTTGAACGAACTCGCGCTATACCCAGAATTCGACGTGCGAGGATTTAGTGTCGGCTGCGAAGCCGTATCTTGCTCGAGGAAATGAAATGAATGTGTGTCGTCTTTCGGGTTTCGGAATAGATGTGGTTGCGGTTGTTTTTAGCGGGGGGGATACCTCATCACTTCTCGAGCCGGTGAGGGCGACAGCATTCTTTGAATCTAGGAACAGGAATTTGCCGTTCTGTATACTACACGTATATTCTTTGGCTTCGTTTAGCCGGATTTTGGTTGATTGGCAAAATATCGATTATAATCGAGCCTTTCTCGACAATGGCTACTGCCTCATTATTTGCAGTAATAATGCTATTACCGGTGACCTTTCGGTATGACTGTTCATCGAACAAGTTCTCGTCATAGCAGATCTATTCATCAGGGACCAAATTTGGGTAGCAATCTCTATGTTGCCTATGTGTATCCTGGGTCCCTGTTCGGTACTGAAGGTGATTATATCGCAGGCCCTGTCGTTCTTATCTTCCCAGTGAAGAATATTGACGTTGAATGATGGGATTACCGGTTTCCTCGGCTTCCTCGAGGTGACTCACCAGAGACCTTTGGCTTTCAGGGCATCGATGGTGTCTATCCTTCATGACTGGTAATTTTCGCTCCCCTTTAGCTCAGGGAACCGATAGGTATTCGAACTTTCCATCGTGGTTGGGGTGTGAGGGCATGTGTGAACAGAAGTCAGTGACAATTCACACTCGACGGATCATCAGGATACCTGAAGGTTGACGACAGTCTCAAGATCTCAACAGTCATCTTGAAATACATCAAATCTCGACAGTCTCAAGATCTCAACAGCCATCTTGAAACACATCAAATCTCGACAGTCTCAAGGTCTTGACAGCTTAATATCTCAAAGACATGCAGCGTTTCAACGCAGGAGCCGTTTTGATCTGAGGTTTGTAGCAGACGTCGTTTCAACGCAGGAGCCGTTTCGATCTGAGGTTTGTAGCAGACGCCGTTTCAACGCAGGAGCCGTTTCGATCTGGGGTTTGTAGCAGACGTCGTTTCAACGCAGGAGCCGTTTCGATCTGGGGTTTGTAGCAGACGTCGTTTCAACGCAGGAGCCGTTTCGATCTGGGGTTTGTAGCAGACGCCGTTTCAACGCTCTTCGTTTTGTTGCATATGGCACAACACTGAACAAAGAAGCGCTCAATCGTGCCAAGATTGCAGAGATCCTCCAGCATCACAGATTTCTTCAAGAAGCAAAACGAGCCGTCTGAGTTCAGAACCCTGTATTTTTCCTTGGTTCGGTTTAATTACGCGGACACATCAGTGATCTAGCGTCGTAATTTTGTCCAAATACGGAAAAACCCTACAAATTGAAAATTTGTAGGGTTTTTCTGTTGAAGGCGAGGGTGGAGCCGAGGTTGATGAGGCAGAAGATGATATTAATCGCGATGGTGACGATGATGCAATTAAGCGGCACGTTCCATTTGGGATGAATTCTCGAAAGCCAGGTGGAAAAGGGCAGCCCGCGGTCTCGGGCAAAAGCCCACATCTGACGGGATTCGGTCGTGGTGCAGGTGTTGTTGCCCAAGATCAGCAGGACGAAGAGAATGATGGTCCTTCGGACAAGTGGACCGCCGAGTCTGCTCCGGCCATACAGTAGAAGATTGAGACTTGGCCCACTAGCAGGGACAGACCGGTGTTGCTCCAGCCGCCGCTGTTGGTAATTTGTTCGAAAACGTCACTGGCGGAGTTCTTGGGCGCGAGAACCCAAAGGGGAATCATGATGGCGAAAAAACCGGCAATGTGCAAGACCAAAGCTAGGGTTTCAAATGCTGGGAGGGCTCGCCTCCATACGATGTTGAACGGGACGGTAAGGAACCCGAGAGCAATCATCAAGAGCGAGGCCTGCCAGTTCAGCAGGACAAAGTCTGCCTTATGATACTGTGTGAGCGTTTTAATTTCACTGTAGGAAACGCGAGGGACGGTGCCAGATAAGATGGTAAGTTTTTATTCAATGGATCATAAGATACCCATAAATGCTGTTGGTCATCTCTTTTGGGAGACTCCTATCTAAAACTTGTTCCGTAGCATGTATGCCAGTGCAAGACTTCATGACCCATGACTTCAATATCTGGAGACCCAAATCGTATATATCTCCCTCAACTCCCTCATCAAAGGAAAATAAAAAACATGGTTGCACACGAGCTGATGCAGCTTGAAGCTTGAAGCTCAGAGTCTATCGCATAACCTATTCAGGTCCAGCAATTGCGCCTGAAGGATACAGATCGATAATGTAGATCGTCATGGAGTTGCTGCAGTTGGGGTTCGGAGGGCAAACGCCTCGAAGTTTTGGAATGCTATGCGATACATCAACGAATACAGATTTGCCGTATTGCCGTATTGTCTCGATTTTGCAAATTCGATGACATGGCAGGAAATGGCCTTGAGTATCGTGGTCGAAAGCCTGGAATCCGTTACACTAAATCCATCTGAGACACTGGGAACCGTACATCTGGAGACGGCCTTGTTGGCGCTAGGTGCTACACGTAATAACGACATAAGTGTTGAGTCTAAGAACCTTTTTGTGCTCGCTCCTGTGCACGGTTGTTTCGAGCCGATTTCACCAGTGGAGCTAGATTGATAAGTGGCTCTGCCGTCTGCATGAATTGGTGCTGGCATTTTGTTAACAAAGGTCATCCCCATAATCAGCAAGCTCTAACATACCCTTAACAAGTCATGGGCCGATGCTCGTTTCTCAGGATCAACCTTGAGGGCGAAATTCAAGAAGTCTTTGAAGACCGGAGATAATTCATGCTCCTCTTTGATCTTTGGTGTTCCGTTGGTAGCAATCAAGTAAAGAGCACGCAGCGGCGACTCTGTGAGGTATGGAGGTTCGCCTTCGATCATCTCTATGGCCATGATCCCCAGACTCCATATGTCAACCTTACGGCCATATTCTTTTCTCGTCACAACTTCCGGCGCCATCCAATAGGGCGTCCCGACCATTGTAGTACGCTTGTTCTGCGATTCATTGATTTGAGCGCAGAAACCAAAATCGGCTAGATGATGTCAGCTCTGCCACGCTCCGAGACTGCTACAAGACATACTCAATTTAATGTTTCCGTCCATCGCAAGCAGAATGTTGTCGGATTTGATATCGCGATGAATGACCCCTTTTGAGTGCAGGTGTTGCAGTCCGTTCAGGGTCTAGATTTGTCTCGCATAAGCTTCTTTGATTCCACAGTTGCAGAGTCAAGCTTTGCCATACCTCTCTGCAAACTGCAGCAATCTGCCCCTCGCTCATCATATTGAATGTAACCACATCTGTCAAGCTCCCACCTTCCATATACTCCATAATAACCCACAAGTCTCCTTGTCGAAGGTAGCTATCCATGAAGTTCACAATATTCTTGTGTTTGCTGTCCTTCATCACTAAGATCTCATTGATGATCAAATCCTTTTTCGGTTGCTGCTCAAGGTTCATTTGCTTGATTGCTACGCATCGGTTTGTACCGACTTCATTGGCAGTATAAACGCCTCCCGACGCGCCCTGACCGATCTTGTTGAGGTTCCTATATTTCTTCATTGGATCCCCGGTACTACATATTGCGTTCAGCCGCGCCACGATGTCAATCCCCGTGGATCGCTTTGGTTGGCGTCTTGGGGTAGGTGCTCCTGCGCGTGGCTGAACGGCTGGAGCAGGGACATTCTGGGGATCAGGAGAAGCGCTAAATGGTTGCTGCGGGGGGGCTGGAGAAATCTGCTGCGTCGATGCCTGTTGTTGACTACGACTTCGCTCAAGTTGCTTGTGCGCGAGTGCTTGCTGAGCTGCGGCGGCGGCATGTTCCTGTGGATGTTGGTATGGTAGGGGGCTACCACTCCCAGCTGGAGTAGTGCGTGAATATGGAATAGGTGCATTTGCCTGAGACTTGGAAACTTGACGCTGGAGACCTTGATCGCGATTCCACTCATCATTGGCGTTGGATTGCGACCGACTCCTGCTCACGGATTCTTCGCTTGGCCGGCCGTATCGTGGTTCTTTGTTTAAGTTAGGTGGCTGTGGTGCGACTCGAACGGGCAGAAACGTGGTTGCTGGGGGTGCCCCTGGAGGTCGAGGCGCAGGGCGGCCGGGAACCAGGGCAGGCTGATTTGGAGATGGTGCATTCGATCCAGCATTGTTTGGAGTCGGTACGCTCCGCGGAACTGGCGGGGGCGCGCGTGGATTCTCAAAGCTTCCTTCGGCGTTTTGAGGGAAACGCGGGCTTGCTGGAGGGCTATTGATGGTCGATAGATGCTGATTGGAAGAAGTGGGCATCAGTAGGCTTAACGAGGATGGTGCCGACGCAGACGCTCTTGCGTGATCAAACTTGCGATAAATTTCGTCCTCCCCCTTGCCTTCTGCATTTTCTTCGACAAAGGTCATGATGTCAACAATCGCCTGAGGATTCTGCTTCTGCTCATCCTTTGATATACCGCTTTCCTGAAGCATTCGTTGCCATTCCCTGGGCAGTCCCTATTTATAGTCAGTACCGTTTCAACGTTTCAATACCCTGTCAAACTCGACTGCACACATGCACGGACTATCAGACGTTTAACCAGAATGCAGATGTTGGATAGCCAAAAGCAAGCTCGGAACAGGTATTTACTCTTACGCACCGTAAATTGGCCCGTGACATTGTCAAAGCCCACATGGGTAACGTGCACTGGATTTTCAGGATGGGAAATCTTGACGGTACGTGGCGAGCCCAGGACGCTGTTCATGAAGCTCGAAAAGCCACTTTTCTTCTTCCATGGCGCCGAATTTCTCCCTCCACTCGCTTCATCCGAGTATCTCTTCGGTGTCGTCAATCCAGTATCAGAGCGAGGCGGTGTGACGTCCCCCGATCGATCACCTACCGAGAAGCTCGCCGACTGTCTCAGAGCCGGGCTCGTCATTCTCGTGTCTGGACTCGTGTGCGACAACGGAGGCGGCCCAGGACGTCGCGAAGAATTTTGATAACCCGAAGATTTGCTGGAACTGATCTTTGACAAACCACCTAGAGTGTCGTGGGCGGCGCCGTTCAATTCATCCGAGCTTTTTTCATCCCATGATTGGCGCGAAGTATAGGAATACCCATCCGTGGGTTGCTCTGGCGGGGTGTGTGCGCCTGTTCTTGTGGAGGCCAGATTTGGGGAGCGGTTGAAAGAAATGTCGGCTGCAATGAGAGGGGGTTGGTGGTTGTGATCGCGACCGTTGACGCCGTTGGATGGGGATTGCTGTGGGATGGATGGTTGTCTTCGCAATTGCGTCGTCACGTTGTTTTGGCTCATTCTGGTATTGAATGCAGCATTATTTGGCGGAGGCTGTTTGGTGAGCTTCGATGAACGATGCTCGCGGTGCTCGCGGTGCTCTTCGTCCCTCATCTTGTTTCGACTTAGCGCGCGGATGTTTTGTGTTCCTAGTCAACCAATGGAATCTGCGGGTGGCAGCTGGGTCCCACTATGTGCTTTGACAGAAGACGATGGCACTTGTCCTCGCCCGTCCAGACTATCACCGTTCGATCTATTCGAACAGCTTGGTGGTGGAAAGATCTTTGGTGCTTTTCTTTTCTATTTTAATAATGTGCTAAAGGATTGCCAGCACCGTCGCCGATGATCTTTAGACAGGCGAGGCCTCTAACGGTCGCTGGAGCTACCTTAGTGGAGTACTGTGGTAGGTAAGGTACTTATCTGTCCATCTATGGCGCAGGGATGTACAGAGAATGCGGTGATCGGCCAATCTGCTAAGATACTTACTAGAACCCACGTATCCGGTCGGTCGGAATCCCAAACGGAGATATCATCATGGTTGATCGTTCAGGCAGCAGGAGTTGAAAGAAAGGATATGAGGTTGCGACTGTTCCGATTCGCTTCTCGCTGGATGTATGATATTTTACGGGATGAGATGCATGTGTCACTTGATATCTGGACGCATGGCTTTTGCTCGGATGGATACGAGTAACGTGAGGGCATTTACTGTTGCTTTGACGGTCGTCGTAGCTGCTGAATGAATCCTTTGTTACTTTACTACGGAGGAGTACTTGTTCGATGTGCTGAATACTCCAGATGCAGTTCATGTCATGTGGATTCAGCTTTGGAAGGATCACATACAGTCCTCCACAATCCACAATAACTTCTACTCCACATGCGCCTTTCTTCTTTACATCGCCTACCGTGCGCTTTACTTCTTCGCCTAAAGCAGCAACTCCATGCCATTCACTCCGCAGTCCGGAGTAAGACGCCGCAATACCTTCACGTTGTAAACGAGACTTTTGTCATATAGCGCAATTTGTCAGCATGCTGTCCAATCTAAGGTACCAAGGTAGCACGGTTGGTGGTAACAATAATGGATATACCGACTGTACTGTACCTTATGGCGTTGTCAATGTCTGTACGGATGTAGCCATAACGCTAACCCCAGAGTTGGACAAGCGTGCCAAGGTACTCGTACTCGAGGTTCAAGTACTCGTAGATACCGTCTTTTAATTCGGAAAAATCCCCATCCAAAAAGTCTCCCGCCTCGAGGTATCGCTCACAACAAGAGGTACCTTCACTCCAAACTGGGCCTTCACTGCACATGGCTGAGATTTGATATCTTTTTGATTTCTCCATTGCAATTACCAAGAGAGACCGTTCTAATCACCTTCTTACCGGGTTTCAACCTTTCCCCACACTATGCAGTAATTATCCCCATAGATTTCTGATTCTGTTTCGTCTTCCACACGAAGCACATCCTATAATCCTACCTGAGCGTTCTGCGTCATAGTAAGATGACTTCCGAGGCTCCGTTGAACGGTGGTAGCTCGGCAGCGTCAGACCACCTGTCCCCAGCTCAGAGGCTGCAGGAGAAGCATGCTGCTGACGCCGTTCATCGTGCGACTATAGAAGATGCTGTTGATGAAGAAGATATCATTCACCCCCCGCCGTCGATGCAAACAGCCCCCGAAACGACTCCTGCACCCATGCTTACGCCGGCAGATGAGGGTCTGTCCGAAAAAGCTGCTGGGAAGCAGAAAGCGTCTGATGAGCCCAATGGCATTTCTGGGTCTAAAAACCCTGATACAAAAGCTGCCCTCGACACAAAGTCCGAAGAATCATTCCCGGCATTAGGGGGCAGGCCCAAACCACAGGCGCAAGCTCCTGTGACCAGGGCCTGGGGAGCGAAGAAGCCGGTCTCTGTAGGCAATGCTGTTCCAAATGGTATGAATGGGAACGATTCCGTGTCGAGCACCACATCATCCCGAGCTTCTACACCAGCATCAGGGATGTTGACCCCTTCGTCTACCAATGTATCGGCTACGCCGCAGTCTCGGGGAATATCTAAGCCTCAATACATGCCAATACCTGGCAGACACAGTGAAAGGATTCAGTTTGCACCCTCACAGCTGCTTCCACGAGATCAGTTGAAGAAGCCCTTACAAGATGTGCTCCGAGGCATAAACAAAAGATCGAAGGCGACTGTAGAGATGAAGTCTGGGCCAAGCGGTGCAATCATATTTGAGGGGACTGGCCCTGTGGATGCTGCGCGACAAGCTTTGAAGGATGTGGCCAAAGAAGTTGGATCGAAGGTCAGTCCACTTCCAAGCTTACGATACCAGAACTAAACAAAGGCAGCAAACTGTGAAAGTCCCAATACCATTGAGCGTGCGACCGCATATCATCGGTCGGCAAGGGACCGTAGTACAAGCCATACAAAAAAGGACAGGGGCTCGCGTACAAGTCCCAAGGGCCGAAGAATCCTCTATTGCGGACGATGAGGACGATGATAGTAAAACGATCGATGTGGCTATCGAAGGTGATGCAGTCGCAGCAGAGATGGCCAGACGTGAGATTGAAGCCATAATAAACGAGCGTACCTCGACGGTAAACATGCGTTTGCGAGACATCCCTGCGGAACTCTTTCCCTTTATTGCCGGACCTCATAATTCAAGCATCAATGCTCTTGAGCACGGAAGGGAGGTTCAGATCCATATTCCTCAGTATCACACTTGGTCGTCACAGCCACCACCACAAACTCCCCCTTCCGGTGTGCCACCAAAGTTCGTGCCTGATCCAACAAATCAAATCAGGGTTTCTGGTGACAGACTCGTGGTTCAAGAAGTACGATCCGCAATTGAGCGACGGGTGGAGCAGCTTCGTCGTCAGATCACGTTGGAGCAGCTAGCCATCGACCGTGGTCGACATCAATTCATCCTAGGCGACAACGATAGAGCGTTGCACGATCTACTCCAAGAGACGGGTTGTACCGTTATTCTCCCCCCTGCATCCGACGATACGGAAATGCTAACAATCACTGGACCCTATGATAAGATTGAATCTGGCATCGAAAAGGTAATGAATCTTGCCAGTAGTATGCAAATGTCCAGCGTGGATGTCGCGCGTCAACACGCAAACGCTCCCAGAGGCTCTCAAGCACACGCGCGTGCATTGACACAATACCTACAGCAGCGCCAAGCAATTGAGCAACTCGAAAAACAATACGACGCCCGTATCGTTATGCCAACCAGTGAGGATAGCCCCATGAATTGGGAAATATATTCGAGGGATGGGAAGAATACCATTCGAGCGCGCTCCGATATAATAAACTTGATAAACGCACATCCCCCAACAAGAATCAGGCATGTGGAAGTCGATCCTTTCTTTCACAAGCATGTCCAACAGCAAAGCTCGAAACGTGTCCGAGATGATTTTGGAGTTCGTCTACTTCTACCTAACCCTATGAGTGGAATGCAACAAGTGATCCTGGTTTACGAAGGCCTTTCGGATGCAGAACTGTACCAACCACCTACACAGCGGCCATCACCCGAGGAGGTTGCGGAGTTCGAAAACGCTCTACAACAAGCCCAAGAGCATATCCTCAACTTGATCCAGGGACAGCAGGAGATTGGCGCTGCCAATATCGAGGTACCACCGAAGTAAGCTTTTAACCCTCCCTAAATCGTCCATTACTGAGAATCTCAGGTTCCACGAGAAGGTTCGCAAATTCGTACGCATCGAACAGCACAACCTTCCACCTACAGAAATCCCAGTACGGCTTACCTTCGGTTCAAGCAACGGAGTCAAAAATGGTGCAGCGGAGCCAGAGCAAGAAGCGTCGCTGCGAGGGCCAAGTGATGCCGTTGAGAAACTTGCAGAAAAGATTGTTGCATTTGTAGAAGCGGAAAAGCAGGATGAAAAGGAGCGAGGATTCATCACTAGCTTCGACTTCCCTCAAAAGTATGCCAACTTCCTCATCGGTAAGAAGGGCGAAAACATCAACAAGTACCGTGAAGAATTCGACGTCGATATTCAAGTGAACGATGGAAAGGTCGAAATCAAGGGGCCAAAGGCCAAAGCCAAACTCGCAAAATCCAAGATTCAACAGCTGGGCAAGAAACTTGAGGATGAAGCTACTCACGTCCTCAAGATCAAGCCTCAATACCATCGCGATATGATAGGCGCAAAGGGAAGCCAAGTAAACCGACTCCAGGACAGATACAACGTTCGCGTACAGTTTCCTCGGACTACCCCAGCTGGTGGCGATGATAGATCTGTAGCAGACGGCGCAAGCGATGTGGGAGGGCCCCGGAACAGTAGAAGTAATCAGGCTCCGGATGAGGTCATTATTCGGGGCCCAAAGAGAGGTGCCGATGAAGCGAAAGATGAGCTGCTCAATCTTCTACAATGGACCATCGACAATTCCCACACTTCCACAGTCTCTGTCGCACAAAGCCAGCTGCCGTCTTTGATAGGTCAAGGTGGCCGGGAGATGGAGAACATTAGGCTTGCAACCGGAGCGCAGATCGACGTGCCCGGCAACCGGGAAAGTGCGGACCCTACTGGCCGTGTGCAAATCCAGGTAAAAGGTACCAAAAGGTCCGTTGAAGAGGCGAAGAAGCTATTGGAGGAGAGGGCCAAGGTCTTTGATGATAGCGTCACGAAATCAATAGAGGTTGATAAAAAGTACCACAAGGCGCTCATTGGCAGCGGAGGTAAGTCTATCTCCCATCCTCATATGTTATTCCACTCATTAACACCTTCAGGTGCAAACATTCGTCACATTGTGGTTGAGGCTGGCGGTTCCGATGATCGACGAGATCTTGCCCGCACTGTTCGATTTCCACGGCAGGACTCCAATGAGAACACAGTTCGTGTGGAGGGAAACAAGGCACTTGTTGAAAGCATCGTTTCCTCAATCGAAGCTTTCGTCAACCAAAGGGACAATCAAATGACGGAGACTCTTGAAGTGGCACCAGATAAACACCGCTTGCTGATTGGCCGCGGCGGGGAAACTCGAAGATCTCTGGAATCTCAGTTCAAAGTCAACGTTGACATTCCCAAATTATCACAAGAAGGGCCTGGTCGTTCCCAAGTCAAAATTTCCGGCCAGCCTGAAGATGTTGAAAAGGCACGGGACCACATCTTGGCTCTGGTGAAAGATCAAGAGGGCGAGACCTTTCAAGTGCCCCGTCGACTGCATCACAACGTCTCAGATAATGGACAATTCTTCCGCCGTCTGCGCAATGACCATCGAGTTACCGTGGACCATGCAGGACAACAACCGCCCCCAAAGCCCGCAGCGGAACCAAGGTCGCAGATCAACGGTGGTGCAGCTCTACCGCTGATTACTGATGATCTAGACTCGATGGCCAATCATTCATGGGAGGTCGTTGACAATGACGGTGCAAGTGCAGAAGAGGGCGAGATTCCATGGATCTTGCGCGGTCCATCCGAGAACGTTGCCAAAGCCCGGACTGTGCTCCAAAAGGCCATTGAGCAGGCACAGACGCGACAGGAATCAGCCATTGGCTACCTTGTCCTACCTGATCCTCGTACTTACCGATTCGTTGTTGGCCAAGGTGGGTCCCAGATCAATTCAATCAGGAAGCAAACAGGTTGCAAGATTACGGTGCCACGAGACCAGGCCAAAGGTGCAGCTATTGAGATTGTGGGCTCCAAGGATGGGGTGGAGCAAGCGAAGGACATCATCCTCGATGTCGTCCAGAATGGAGGGAATGGAAACAGAAGGGACCCCTAGGTTGGTTTGGCTGTTTGGTGGACTGCATACATTTTGGGAGTCCATGTATGCATTTGCAGTTGCATCTACGACACTGGGAGATTTGGTGGCCATAGTGACTGGGACACGTGAGAAAAGTCGGCAGCTGATGTACTCGTATGTGTGGGGCTTGTACAAGATATCTACTTGACCTAATGTACAGATATCCTCACCCAGGTGTTTTTCATGAAGTTCGAAAAAGGACAGACATCCAATTGAGATGTTGGAAGAACGGTCTTGTCACTACTCACGACTGGCGATGTTTTTCAATCAACAGCCGAGGCGGCGATTATCGGAATTAAGCAATGATGACAAGTCCCGCTTTCCCCGCAAATCACTTTCTTCGTGCAGACCGCAGTCCTGCTTTCAAATGCATTGCGGACCAGAGTCACCCCCGATTCCTTTCTTGCCTCCCTTTGTATTTTGTTCTTGATTGCTAGCTTTGGGCAACTCTGTTGACAGACACGTTCATTGCAGCCATGACTCTAGGTGTCAGGGTAGCACCTACAGCAGCTAATCGAGCTGTCAACCTCCTTCGGACCGTCCAATATACACATCCTCCGAATTGCCCTTGCCATTCGAGTCCAGGCCATCATCGCCATACACCGTCCCTCTTGAACCATGCCAAGCGATCACTCGCCACGCCCGTGGATGCCTCGAGGAAAAAGGAATATGCATTCGAGATGGCGGCCTCAAGCATACGGTTTGGTCCAGGATGTACAAAAGAAGTCGGCATGGACTTCAAGAATATCGGAGCCAAGAAGGTCTGCGTAGTGACGGATGTGAATGTTGCGAAGTTGGACGCAATGAAGCAAGTTATCGAGGGATTGACAACGGAGGGTATCGAGTTTACCGTATACGACCAAACAAGGGTAGAGCCAAAGGATAGCTCGTGAGTGGAAGGACATTATTCGTTTTCTGGTTTCTAGCCACTGAGGGATACCTAGAATCCTAGAAGCAATCGCATTTGCCAAAGCCTACCAGCCAAGCGCATTTCTTGCAGTGGGAGGTGGTAGCGTGATTGATACGGCCAAACTCATGAACCTTTATACCTGCTTCCCCGACAATGACTTCCTTGACTTTGTCAACGCGCCTTTAGGCCGCGGGCTCCCTATCACCAAGACCCTCCTCCCTCTCGTCGCTGTTCCTACCACCGCCGGCACTGGCTCCGAGACAACCGGCACGGCCATCTTCGACCTCGTGGCCAAAAAAGCAAAAACAGGCATCGCTCACCGCGCGCTAAAACCCACATTGGGAATATGTGATCCCCTAAATACCCGCACCATGCCATCCGCCGTCCACGCCTCCTCGGGCCTCGACGTCCTCTGCCACTCCCTAGAATCCTGGACCGCAATCCCATACCACGAGCGCACGCCACGACCGACAAACCCAATCAACCGCCCCGCCTACCAAGGCGCAAATCCCATCTCCGACATCTTCAGCCTGCAAGCCCTGCGCTCAACAATCAAGTACCTTCCCCGCGCCGTCAAAGATCCCGACGACCACGAAGCGCAGTCCGAGATGCTGCTCGCGGCCACACTAGCGGGCGTGGGCTTCGGCAACGCAGGCGTCCACCTCTGTCACGGCATGAGCTACCCAATCAGTGGCCAGAACCCCGGCTACAAGCATCCAGGCTACGTCACCGACAAACCCATCATCCCCCACGGCGTCAGCGTTGCCGTGACCGCCCCTGCCGTCTTCCGCTTCACGGGCGCTTCGAATCCCGAACGGCATCTCGCAGCCGCCGAAGCCTTCGGCGTCGACGTTTCCACCGTAAAGCGCGAGAGCGCGGGCGAGGTGCTTGGGGAGGCTATCGCGGAATTTCTAGTCGGCTTGGGGGATCAGCCGAGGGGGTTGGCGCAGTTGGGGTTTGGAAAAGGGGATGTGGATGCGTTGGTGGAGGGGACGTTGCCGCAGCGGAGGGTGTTGATGTTGGCGCCTGGGTTGGCGGAGGAGGTGGGGGAGGAGAGGGAGCAACTGAGGGGATTGTTTGAGGGGGCAATGGCGTATTGAGGTCCTTTTGAACGAGGCGGTGGGGTGGGCGGAGGGTGTGGGAGTGGAAGGTGTGGGGGTGGAGGGTTCGGGAGTGGAGGGTGTGGGAGGTGGGAGGTGGGAGGCAGGGGATAAGGTTTTATATATGATTCAGGGAGCCGGGTGGGTGTATGTGTATATACATGTACACAACATTACGCACAAGGTTCGCCCATTCAGAACTGCAAGCGTTCACCAGCTAAGTCGTTGAACTTGGTTACCTACACTTTCAACCCGTTGAATATGGGACCCTCTCACCCAAAAGATTGATTGATCCGCGTAGTAAACCATCATCGAAAAACCGACAATCCAATTTCCTGACAAACACATTTTCATTCGTACCTACAGTACTTTGGAACATCCCTTACTATCCGATACGACGAAGAAAAACCAACACCCACAAGTCGTTCATTATTAAGAAAAAAAACATCAAGTCCATCAATCGACATTTCGAGCCATCGAACGAATTTCCCACCCCATCCAAACTCATCCACGAAACTTTTTCAAACAATCCGTTACAAAAAAAAAGAAAAAACCCCCATCAACAGCGCTTCTATCTTTTTTTTATCTAAACCGACGCACTCATTCCGCCTCGTTCCGCACACACAACCCCCAATTTTGTATCCACAGCAAGCCGGGCTCGCATCTCATGGTTTATCCAAGGGGCTTGAAAGCTCCTGAGAGTTGGTTGGGGAGGCCGGTTGTGGTCTGGTTCGATGCGATTTTTTTTGAGGGAGGAATAAGGGGGGGAGGAGAAGATTTGGGTTGGAAAAGAGGGTGGGGGGGGGGGGTTGGATTAGTAGGGGTGGATAATCCGCGCTGGGTGAGTAGGTTGAGACTATTTGCGCCGCGATCCGATGGAATTGTTTTAAAAGGATTTTGTAGCTTAGCGGGCTTTGTGGTTGGGATGGGTGGGTGTGGGAGGTGCTGGGGGGGGCGGGGGGGGGGGGGGTGGTGGAGGGTAAAATATGGTGTGGTGTAAGATGGAGGTAGCTGGATTACATATCCATATACATCCTTTCTGTTGGCAGCGTAATACCACAGTCCGAAGATAGAACCTAGTGTAAAAATCTTCGGTCCATCTCGCATCTACCAATTACTCGACCTCTTGATCTTCTCGTTTTGAATCACCTCGATCCTACACCGCTGTCAGTCATGCCTCCTAATCCACGATGTATGGACACCAAAGAACGGCGGGGGATTTTACGTACCAATACCCATCCGGATCCAACACAAACGCCACATTCTTCATTCTCCCGTCCGTCAGCCTCTTCTTCCACCTAACCCCCCTCTCCTCAAACCTCTCGCACGCCTTATCCAAATCATCCACCGACACCGCAATGTGCCCGAACCCCTGCGGTTCCTCATTCCCACTGTGATACTTGAACCCCTCATCCTTCTCCGTCCCATAATTCCACGTCAGCTCCAGCAGGCCCTCGCGACTAGCAGTTGGGTTGACCCCATTAGTAGAGGTTTCTGAAGAAGGAGAAGAGGGATAGCCGAGGAAGTAAAGGTTAAAGCCTGCGGAGGCGTTTTCGGAGGTGCGAAGGAGTCGCATGCCCATGGTTTCTTGGTAGAAATTCAAGGAAGCGGTGTGGTCTTTTACGCGGATCATTGTGTGATTCTGAAGGTGCACAACGCGGTTAGGTTACTGGTTTCGTAGAGGGCATGCAAGGAGCTAAATACCATGCGGTAGGAGCCTGTGTCTGTGGTTTTTACCCCCTCGGTTTTTTCGACCGGGTTTTGGCCGATGACCTCAACCCAGTAACCGTCCGGGTCGAGGGCGAATGCTATACTTTTCATTCGGCCGTCTGTTAACTTCTTTTGAAATTTGTATCCGGCGTCTTCGATTCTTTGGCAGGCCGCTTGGACTAAGGACATCATTTAACAGATTCTTCCGCACAGTGGAGTGCAACGTTCGGCTTACTGTTGTCCACACTGATACAGATATGACCGAAGCCTTTCCCCGGTTCCGAGTTACCATTCGCAATCTTATAATTCGGATCGTTCTCGGTGCCGTAGTTGTGGGTTAATTCTATAACGCCCTCGCGATCAGTCCAGTGAGCCCCAGTGGAAGCACTATTAGGGGCGTCGTAGGCGAGGAAGTAGTTGTCGAATTTGGCTTCGGGCATTGAAAGCTTGCTGATTTGCTTCATGCCCAGGAATTCATAGTACTTGACTTTATTACATTGTCAGTATAGAGACAAAATCGGTAGAGGTGGTGTGACCTGCCTGATTCTTTGGGATCTTTCACCCGAAGCATTGAGTCTGCAATATCTCAACAAGGTCCAGGTAATCTGCATTTCAGTTACACTTACGGTTGAACTTGTACTTTGCGGTATCGGTAGCCATAGTTGCGTAGGACTGACGACCTGAATGTTGTCAGGCAGATGTAGCAAGCAGGGTCTCTACAGCTTGAAGGGCTATACCAAAGAGAACAACTCTTCTTTGTAGAATGGAGGGAGGTCTGTGAATACGTAGTAGGTTGCGAAAGATGGACATAAAAGATCAATTGAGCGAGAAGAAGATGGCCGAAGACAGAATTAATGATAATAAACTGTTTCGAGAGCTAGAGAGTATGACGTCTGTTCCCCATCCCACCCTCGACTACGGAGCGACATACACTGCTGTCAAGATCCTCACTTCTCCCCATGCAGCCAGGACGTTCATAACAGGTGTGAGGCATTGAAAGTAAGGGATTGAGATATGGAGTCTCCTATTTTCAAGAAATGTGCTCATGAGCAATACGGGTATCAAGAAAGCAGTTGACTTTACCGTAATTTGCAATATATTACAGTACAATTCTCTAGTAATCTATCTGCAATCACTGTTTGGTACAGTACTGTAAATACGGCAGTTCATGCCAATATGGAGCAATGGCAATTTACGCTTAAATTTACGACATAGTACAGGAGCTGCCGTGACTTCAACGTCAACAGTATAACAACAAGCAAGAGAGTATCCAAACGTAAAGTATTGGCCTTCCATTCCCAGCTTTGAATTGTGCTTTTGTATAGACTCCTGTATGATTATATGTTGAGATTGAATTGTTTGCTGTCTCTGTAGTATCTGAAATCTTGTCTTGCTTGATTACCTGCAGTGTTGACCTCCTTTTAGTCCGCTTTTTTCTGCCTAGTCCGACCCATATTCACTTCTCAAGACTCAACCACCTCCACTCTACTATACAACCTTCCAACACCTCTACCCTTCGGCATATGGATCATCTATCCGCCGGCTCGTCGTCGAAGATCGATGAAAGAGTAGGCTAGTCAAGACCGACCATATCAAGTGAGTTCTACCAAGCTGATACCATGCCATCACCAACTTTGACCATCCAACTCCCCACACCCGAACCATAGCTGACAACGCCCACCATGGCACCCAGTCAGGAACCATCACGCCGTCAGAAGACCACGACCTCTGGCCCATCTGTACCAATCTCTGTCACGTCCCAAGTTGAGAGTGTTGAACCTGGCGACGACACCAGCTCACGTTCTTCGAACGCGGCACCCCTTGCACCATTCAGGAACTTGCTCTATGTGCCACCCGATCTCACCGTCGAAAGCTTTGTTCCTCCTCGATCAAACCACGGCTTGATTTTCGGAGCAGCTTCCAACTTGACCACAGCTTTTGGCTCTGTCGGAGCTCCAAGCTCACCCGCAACCTCAAGGTAAGAACAGAGCTTGAGCCGTAAAGTCAACATATTTTTTGACAAAGCTAGCAGCGCGAAGGCCAATCCAAGCAGCAAAGTACTACGCTCTAAGAGACCATTTGCCAACTTACTCGCGTGCCCTGCTCCAAAGCCTTTCCGTCAACCGAAGCTAGCCCTTTCACCAGCTTTCCAGCCAAAGCTCAAGTCCAGCATATCCCCTCCAGCACTGAGTCCAACTATCACAGGGGCTCTCGATCCATTTCCAACTCGATTGTCGAGTCTACGTGCCACCAACGCGCCAAATTGCATCGCGTCCGGTTCTGTCGTCAGCCCTGCAAAGACCCTTGAAGTTGGTACCACTCATAGTGCTTGCCTTGTTCGGTTCTCTAAAGCCAAGCCAATCACCCTAGGTAGGGTCGCTGCAACCTCCGACTCCTCCGGAATTCCACAAGGTGCTAGCTTTGTCGATCGTGGACAAGCCCAGCTTGACAACGTCAACAACGGATTCTTCTCTGGAAGTGCAAAAGCCATTCTTGATTACCAGCGCGATACTAGGTACATTGGAGTTGATCCCCAGCAACCCGCACCCGAGACGCCCAATACGGTGCCCAAGGAAGTACCCGGTAAACGCACCTATTTCAACAAGTGCAACGAGTGTGAGACGAGCCCAGGAGCTTACACGGAGTGCGAACATATCGACAACGAACCCTTCGACACCACTGTGAACGTAGCGCGCGTTGGTCAACGCATCAAGCCTGCTTACGCCAATAATAAAAAACATAGATTCGACCTCACCCTTAATTTGATCAACTTGTACTCCGAACACAATAATTTGGACGTTGACAGAATGATCAATTCACGCAACATATGTGCGCTTTTGACCGAAAATGTGGACAAACATGCTTCTAAGTATCTGTAGGTTTGCCCCCGTCGACAGCTCCTACACTCTCAGCACTATTTCCTCCGACCTCCCAGTCCTTGTACCATTTTCATCATCCCTCCACCATTTCAACTCGCTTCTGTTCTTGTGGTTACTCTGAAACTGACAACCACTCAGGGTGCACACCCTTCACGGCACTCTTCTTGGCTATAGCGACGGCTTCAGCCTCCGCGATGCCCGCCGCATCGCTGCTCTTACTGGCATAATTTGGCGCGAAACGAATCGAGACTTGGTCAAAGGAGGTGATGGTCTTGTTCCCCATGAATATGGGGGAATGGTCCACACAGTTCAGCTCACTACTAACATGGATATTGGCAATCTACGTCAGATAGTGCTTGACATGGATGATTTGTGGGTTGCTGCACATTATATCAAGGAGCGTATTGTGGTAAGTGCTATGGTTGAACGGGACCTTAAACCCCAAGTGGAGAAGGAGGTGACTGCTCCGGCGGATACTGCCAAGACCGAAGCTCCACAAACCGCAACTACTCAAGGCGAAGCAGATGACACCGCTGTTGCTAATGGAAGTGGCCCTACCACCAATGAAGAAACCAGCCCACCCCACGACAACACTACAAACGACAATACCGCAGCTCCGACCGACGACGCCACCCCGGGTTCCCCAAAATCTTGGCACACCGCTTCCACCGTGGAGTTAGTGCTGACCCCTAGCATGCGCGCCGAACTTGAGTACGCGAATCGGTTTGCACGTCCAACTGGGCTGGTCTCACATGATCGCGAGCCGATGAAAATTCAGATCTTGAAGTGGAAAGCCGAGGGCATGGCGGCGGTCTTGAAGAAGGACTTGAAGGACTTCAAGATGCCTGGCAATGGCTATTGAGGTAGAGTTGTTAGGTCTGTGCTGGGAGTTTTCGCTCACGAGCGTGACTTTCTGTGGGGACAAGACTTCTTTTGCACATTTTTTTCGCAATTCTTTCTTCTTTCTTCTTTCTTCGCGAATCGCTGGCTTCAAGGGGTAGTGTAGTAGTGTACTAAGGATTAGAACAAGTTCTAATGGCGGTTGTGGTAATGGTGTGTTGTTTCAGCAAGCATAGTGGTCTTTGATGGAGGACAGCTGGCTCCGACATGTCTTTGACATGTCTTCGTTCTCAGGGCATCTAGCCGGCGGCGTTTTCCATAGCGAAGATACCCCCAGCGATCAGATGAAGTAGCTCAAGCTTAGGTTTCGATATTCGGACTAAGTTTTACATGGAAACTCCACCCAAATGCGCCGTTGTGAGAACCTTCAATGTAACCCAAATAGCCCAAACACCCCTCCTATCCCCTCAACCCATCACAGCCCCCCCTTCACCCTCCCGCACCAACCCCACCCCCCACCCCTCCAACGGCCCTCCTCCAAATCACACCCGCAACCGCCACCACCGCCACCACCGCCCCAACCCCCAAACCCACCCGCAACACATCCACCCCTTCCCCCTCTTCCCCCTCCAACCGCGGCATCCCACCCCCCGGCGCCACCCCCACTTCCGCCACCCGCACAAACAGCTCCCCAATACTCTCCCACGTCGCACTCACATGCACCGGCTTGCCCATGCCGCGCTCCGCGCAAAACGCCTCGGGCTGCACCTCGCCGCGCTGGGTGGTCTTGTCGCGGTCCGCTTTCAGCGCGACGTAGATGCTGGGGATGGAGGCGAGGGCGGGGTGGGCGGTTAGAAGCGCGGGGATGTGTGAGAAGGAGTCCGGGTCCGAGGAGTCGTAGGTGTGCAGGAGGACGTCGCAGGCGTCGAGTTTGGCAGGGTTGTCGAGGATGGCGGGTTCGAGCTCGCCGAGCTCTTCGAGGATGAGCGTGCATTGCTTGCCCCCTGGGAGCTCGACGCTGTTGACCGCGGTGCGCGGTTTGATGGTTGGGTGGTAGGTTGGCGAAAAGAGGCGGGCGAGGAAGGCGTCGAGGAGGGCGGATTTGCCAGCGCCAGGGCTGCCAAGGATGTAGGCGAGGAAGACGGTGCGTTCGACGCGGGCGGGATGGCGGCCGGGGCGGCGCTTGCGGGGTTTTGTGAGTTTGAGGGCGGAGGTGGTGGAGGGCGGGTTGGAGGCGGGGGATTCGAAGCCGAGGTAGGCGAGGTAGGCGAGGGTGGTTTTGGGGGAGGTGAAGGTGGTCATGCTCCACTGGGCCAGCCAGCCTTGCAGGGTGATGTGGCCGACCTCGTTACGGACGGTGGAGCTGGGGAAAGCGGAGTCGAGCCAGGAGGCGGGCAGGCCGGGGGTTGGGGCAAAGAGGGCGGAGAGCTCGGAGGGATTGAGGCCGCCGTCGTTGTCCGCGTCGGAGAGGAGGAATAGGTCAACGAAGAAGCGGTAGCCGGCGGGGGAGAGCTCGGCGGAAGAGTAAGGGGGAACGTCGAATTTGGGGTGGAGGAAGGAGTCGCGGAGGGAGAGGGAGTCTGTGTAGTGGAAGGCGCGGAGAATGATCCAGACGGTTTCATGGCGGCCCTTTTCCGCGAATATTTTGTTGAGGAGGATGAAGCCAGGTTGGGAGATGCCTTTGCCGGTTACAGAGGAAGGGGAGCATTTGCCAATGGCTTGTTTGATGTTTTCGAGGTCGCCGTCTCCAAGAGGTTTGCCAAAGCATTTGGTTTGGAGGTCTTGCATTTCTTTGTCACTCAGGTAGCCATCGTGGTCTCGGTCAGATAGGTAGAAGATTCTTTGCAGCGCTGTGATACAACCGGGCTTCAAATTAGACTCCTTCGAGTCGAATAGAGGTGCTATGGGATCTGTGACTGCCTTCTGACATAGGAAAAAGACTTCGTTGATGTTGTGATGCTCCCTTGCGCTTGTGCGTATGCAAGAGTCGATCTCCTTGAACTCGGCCATCACTGGAAGCATCTCATCCTCCACTACTTGCTCTGTATTCCCACTAGCTGCGAGATCTGACTTGTTTGCGCACAGAACAACTGGAACATTAACCCCCAAAGACCTGAAGTGCGGGAGCCAGAAGAGCCCCACTCGCTCATAGCTGTAATGATCCGAGTATACTAACAGAATGATATTTGATTTCCTAAGTTCTTTGTTCAGGTTCATCCGCTCCTGTGGCAACGCCGATGTGTCGACGATGGTAGTGGTGACGTTTTCCGGCGTCCCGATACTTGGAGGGATCGTAATTTGAGGGAGGGTTGGCTGAATCGTGGTGGTGACGAAGACATCTTTAACCAGAGATGCGATGATGGAGCTCTTCCCTACTTCAGCATCTCCGCATACGCATATGCGTACTGTTTTCGAGGTTAGCACATCTTCTGTGGTACTGAGAATTCTGTTTGGTTTACCCGTAGCCATTCTACGTAAGCATAACCCGTCTAGCGAGAAGTAATCAGAGTAGCTTATGCTCCACGTAAGGCAAACAACTCATCACGATCCACATCATAGCTAAAAGGGTCAAGCAGCGGGAACATCTCTGATACGATAGACGACAGACGATGTTGACAAAAGGACTCGTATCAAATGCCCTAGCCAAAAGCAGCCTAACATGCCCAAAACCCGGGGAGCGGGTACCCCGGCGTGCCCGGGAGCGCCAAGCACAAGCGTGCCCGACTAGCTGGAATGCTCCACAAAACACGTGGAGGTCCAGGGGACTGCAGGGCGGAAGTCGAGTCCCCAGTACGAACTGCGTGATTGGCGCACAACTAAAACCTATTCTCTACTGTCGTGTGATGGGACGACATCTACCGGGTTTTTGTTGAGTACAGCACGTTTTAGGTACCTGCGTCCTGCAGGGCCTTGTGCCAGACGCTGTTATGTTGTGAGCTTAGGACACCCACTACTATAATAGACCAATCACGTTTCGGCCGCTGATAACAGATATACAGCGTCCTCCCTCCACCACCACGTTATCCTATTCAGAATGCATCCACTATCCTCGCCGCCGGAGGTATGGCCGTTCCGATCAACGAGCTTCACAATGTTATCAGCCATCCGGCTGGCCCTGAATACCAACTTTCTGTTGGTGAAGGTATATACGCAATCTCCTGTCCAAAACCAATCCTTCTACTGACGGTATCTCTTAGGAACCTACGTCTTACGCGATAGTATCCACCTTGCGACCCCTCCACCGCATCCTTCAGAGGCACCGAGTACCAACTTGAACCCTCTGGCAACAACTCCAGCCCCACCCACTACAGGAGTAAAGCTCTCGCTCGCCATACTCAGCCCGCAAAAAGTAACTCCACAACTGTACAAAGTCAACACCTCTACCAGCATGAGATCAAATCTAGCCACCGATAGTATCGAGGAGAGTGAGAAAGAGTCTAGGACTTCTAACGATACGGGTAGTGATGGGGCTGAGCCTCAACCATACTCCACATCTCAAGGGAGAGCCCCAGCGTTCGGCGAAGACAACTCGTTACTGGCCCCATTAGGTGGGAAGGAAAACTTGAAAAGGAGGAAACCAAAGACAAGCCTTGTAAAGAGCAACTCTTCATACATCTCGAGGGTAATTCCTCACGACTCGATGAGTAAACGCGTACAAGAACATAACCCTGAGGGCCTCTATGTGTTTGCGAACATCGATAGGGCATTCCAATGGCTAGATTTTTCTTCGACAACATTCTCCAAGGTAGCTTTCATTATCGCTGACCTCGTTGTAGAAAGCTAATCCCACCTAGGCCGAGCACGTTGTGAAGATTTTATTCGCCAAAGCACATGTTCTATGCCATGATATAAACATGTTTACCAAAAGTCCCAGCCATCTCGATGTCATCATGGGAACATCGTCTGGGGACATCATGTGGTTCGAGGCTCTTACGCAAAAATACAATCGCATCAACAAGAACGTGCGTAGTGTCGTCCAGCATTTCAGCGTGTAGCTGATCAAGTGTAGAATGTCATTAGCACATCCCCAATATCTCAAATTCGATGGTTACCTGGTTCGGAGAATCTGTTTTTAGCAGCTCACCTAGATGGTACTCTCATCGTGTATGACAAGGAGCGCGACGATGCTCTCTTTATCCCGGAAGATGATGCTCCTCGGGTTAACGAGAGCGATGGGTTCGACATGGATCATCAGCCTCTACATATACACAAGTCTGTGAATTCGAAAAACCAGAAAACCAATCCCGTCTCGTCGTGGAAGATTTCTAATCACCAGATAAACGACTTTGCCTTCTCGCCAGATAGTCGACATCTTGCTGTTGTCTCCGAAGATGGCTCTTTGAGAATCATAAATTACTTGAAAGAACAGTCAGTCGAACAGCCTAGAAGATTAATCACTAGTCAATTACTGAAACTAAGATATCAGACTTACGGACCTTTATTCGAGCTATTACGGCGGTTTCATGTGCGTGTGCTGGTCACCAGATGGCAAATACGTCTTGACAGGGGGCCAAGACGATCTTGTGTCAATATGGTCGCTAGCTGAACGTCGTATCGTTGCTCGTTGTCCTGGTCACCATTCATGGGTTACAGCAGTTGCCTTTGATCCGTGGAGATGCGACGACCGAAATTACCGTTTTGGAAGTGTCGGTGAGGACCGAAGGCTGCTCCTCTGGGATTTCAACGTGGGCATGTTGCATCGTCCCAAAGCGGTATGCGCCATCTTGACTTTCCTTCGCTATCACGAAAGAAGTTTTACACATACTAACACGTCAAGGTGTCTGTCCGACAGAGGGGGAGCATTTCTTCTCATGCTGCTTTGCCTTGGAATCGTACGGAAAGCCAAGCCACGTTACGACTCCGCTCTAATTCCAACCTAACTTCCAACAGCTTGGACGGAGATGATTTGATTGAACACCCCGTCGAGTCGCGGATTCGGACTGCGGAATTACCACCTGTTATGGTGAGCTTTCCAATCCTCCGGGGAGAGGTGATGAAGACTAATCCGAGCTTCCACAAGTCCAAAATCGTGGATGACGATCCGATGAGCTGGCTTGGGTTCGAAGAGGATTGCATCATCACTGCCTGTGCCCACGGCCATGTACGGAGATGGGACAGGCCCCAGGAGGGCGTGAACAGCAGCCAAATAGATCTCTCTGGAACGACACACCATCTGTAAAGATGAATATACATGTACTAATGCCTCATGCCCTCGGAAAGTGCCAAATCCTACGTCGAACTGGTCTTCAATGTATCGTCAGGGATCGATCTATTCCTAATCTTCAACTATATAACCATTTACAAGAGAACAAACCACCTTACTATTTCGTGAAATAGATTCTTCTATTTTGTTTCACTTACCGCAGATCATTACCGACGAAGACTTGTTTCTCCTTGACGTTTGATTCTGCAAAGGTTTGGAAATAAGGTACATATCTACCCGAGCGCCCCTGGAAAAAGATAACCGAGGGCACATGCCTAGTTTTTGCGACAATCATCTTCCCCTTGGCTCCGCTCGTTGTTTGGATCTCATTCCAACCTGTTACCGCATTCGTTGTTCTTACCCTGTCAATCCGATAGACAAGTGGCACCATGGGCGTTGCGCGCAACTCGGACGAGATTCCGCAACCGGAAGTGACGTCCCTCATCGTACCATGGCTTTCTTTGAGGTTTTTCTCAACGCTCGCGTGCTCCTTTAGCCATCCATCAACTTTGTATGATAGCTTGGACTTCGACTACCTTTGACTTTTTATCTTTCTTTGCCTCGCTATTCTATTCTATGCTTACAGCTTGGCTACGTTAGTATCTATCTACTAAAATTTGTTGAGTTACAACAAAACGTTGCAGGGATTCACTGTCGGTACCGGGGCGGGAAGGTTTGCCGACTTTTTGGCGCGTCAGAACGGATACCTATCAAACGTTGTGACCCAAGCGTCTCGGAGCAAAGAATTTTCTGAGTTCTATTTATATTATCTACCACCTGTCACCTTTCACAGTCTCTCTATCCTGGGATGAGCACGCACGGTGAACACCTTGGAATCTATGGCATCCAAGATCTTTGGTAGCAGCAGCAGAGACACTAGCAGTGTCAGACACTTTGAGATCAGGTAGACTCATCTTTCTTCCGTCAGATACTTGCGCCCTTGGATATAGTACAGCAAATCGCTAAGCCGTCTTCGTACACCTCCAGACTTGACTCTAGCAATCTTATCCTTCGAGGGTCCGAGCATGAATCGTCAAGTGTCATCCTCAAGGGCACGCTTGTCCTCTGCCTGTCGGATTCAATTCGGATCCAGAGTATACGGATGCGCTTCACCGGTGAGAAAAGAATATGGTATATACCACTTCTATCCTGTCATTCTGGGCCTGGCTTAATGGATGGCAGTTGGTATGAACCAAACCGAAGCTATCCCGTCAAACTGGAAGAAGAATTCATCCGACACAATTGGGAGTTCATGAATCCTGGGAAACGGATCGGGGAGACTGTTCCAGCTGGCAATTACGAGTGGCCCTTTGAGTTGATCTTGCCCGGCAACACACCAGAAAGCATTGAAGGTTTACCGGAGAGCTGGGTCATATATAGGATGAAGGCAAAGATTGAAAGAGGTCTACTTCAACACAATGCAGCAGCTAGACGCCATGTTCGACTCATCAGAACACTCGATCCCAGTTCCTTGGAGCTCGCTCACGAGATGGTATGTCCTCTCGGGCAAGATCTTGGCTAGTAGCTGACCGACCTTAGTCTGTTGAGAATGTATGGACAAATAAACTTGATTATTCAATCAGTACACCGACTAAAGGCGTGATATTTGGCACTACCGTCAGGGTCGACTTCAAACTGATTCCACTGCTAAAGGGACTGAGGATTGGAAAGATCAAGACAGTACTTAATGAGACGCGGGAGTTGAACGCTGATGCTGCCGCACCAGGATACCATCAACGTCGCAGAAACTCTCACGCCGTCGTGGAAGATGTTTGGACGCTCCCCGAAGATGCAGAATCTGAGGACATAGAAGGGGCAGAGGGGTATCTTTTCTCAAGATCTCTAGCATTACCGAAAACCCTACGACAATGTATTCAGACCGTCGATTGCATGGGGGTCAAGACTAGGCACTCTTTGATGCTCAATATCCAGATGCACAACCCAGATTCGCATGTCTCAGAGGTAATCCTTCTTTACTTGGTATGTGTCCCTCAAGAAGCTAAAGAATGATAGCTGCATGCCACCCTACCCCTCATGATTTATCTTTCGCCTAGTATGCCACTTGATGAGAACAACAACTTGATCAACCAAAACTCTCTAGCCATCACCGCAGAATCGCTTACTAGCGCACCGCCCATGTACGGAGAACACCAGTTCGACCAGCTGTACAACGATGTCGATGCGAGCGGTTACTTGACACCTGCCGGTAGAGCCAGTGGAATTGCTACGCCTTACCACTCGCAAAGCACCAATACATCGACCGACAACCTTGCGTCAATGGATAGGATGGCTTCTAGCGACTTTGCCCCAAATGTTTTGCACCATCGGCTGAGTAATCTCGAGACTACTGGCGCAAACCGATCTGTGAGAGACAGATCGCATGCCTCAACGTCTGAAGATGAAACACCCGAGCACCAATCCCCGGAAGCTGGGAGAGGAGGGGATGCAACCCAAAGCCAGTCGCCTGGAAGAGGCTACTTTGACAACCCCGCAGGTGGTACCAGTCGGCATCGTCACTGTAATCCTATATCGCGGCGAATTTCGGAAGAAGACCCATGGGCTGCCGCCCCCCAACATATCGAGTTCAGCTCTAAAGAGATGTCCAAGGTTCCAAGTTATTCAACTGCATTGCAGTCCCGGGCTACTTCAATGAATGATACTTTGCCAAACTATCAAGCCGCCATAAACACACCTATTCCATCGCCCCCATTACCACGTGCCCCAAGTCAGGTGCATATCCCCGATACTAGGGCGCCGGAGGGCTTGCAGCGGACTCCATAAGGGACCTTTGTTGCTGTGTGGCTGGGAAGAGTAAGGGCATTACGATTGTCTTGGTGCATTCATGGGCGGATTTAACGGTGTGTATGGAGGTGTCCGAAGCATATCACATGGGTGCAGGAACTCAAAGCATGGAGCACTGCATTAACAGCACGGATGGGCGTATCGGCTAGGCGGTCTTTACGGAGTATGATTTCGGTCTTATCAGAAGCGATTCCCACTCTGCGTTTGGATTTCGTGTAGTATTAGAAGAACATCTCCCCAAGGAGGGTTGGAGTTAGATCATCATAGAGCACCTTGATGCATTTCAATTTCCGTCTGCGCATTTCATGATAACCGAAACGAAACCTGTGCCGTTTTTTAGGATTTGCCGAGAGCCCCATCAAAATTGAGTTGTAAATCTCCAAACAGTGCAGAATTCGTAGAAATCAGTAGAATCAATTACACTGCACTTCGTACATGATCTGAATGTCATATAGAGCTTCACAGATGTCTCATACAGTGCTTTATACACGCTTATATACTACATATGAAGCACTGAATATACTACGTATGGAGCATTGAATATACTACATAGAGTATGGGGCACTGAGTAGGTAACGTGCGAAGTGTGTATGAAGCACTGTATGAGACATCTATGAAGCTCTATATGACATTCAGATCATGTACGAAGTGCAGTGTAATTGATTCTACTGATTTCTACGAATTCTGCACTATTTGAAGCACTCAATTTTGATGAGACTCTCGGCAAATTCTAAAAAACCGGCACAGGTTTCGCAATCAACGATAGAATAGTGGCTTCTGGAGATTGAACAATAAACCCATCGTATTCAAGAGATCACTACGAAGTTCCTTACCTGTAATTGATAAAGCGGTTCAATAACCAACAATAGGAAATGACTTCAAGATTACCAGACCGAACGGCGGGCGGTTCAATATCTGATGATGAAGCTGTCCCAGACAACGATCTCAGTAATGTGAAGGCTCCCATTGTAACTAACATAGGGTGACCGATAGCTTACTGACAATTGCTAGACTTCTCGTATGCTCCTTGAGCGACTCCAAGCCTACAAACACGCGTGTGGTTACCTGGAGAATTACATCTCTGCTACCGAGAAGGTAGAAAAGGCTCATGCCAAAGAATATGAGAAGGTCTTGAAGGTACTCCGAGGCTCGCCACAAACCCTGGACTATTGATAACTAATACATTTTGTAGACCGTGTCCGATCCTCTGAAAGAAGGGCATCACTTTGACCAGAGCTTGGGTGGAATTGCAGGCCTATTTGAGAACATTCGCTCTAACACACATGTCAGTCGAGCTCTTGCGTTCGCTACTCTGGTACTAAATGATACACAGGGTATTGCAAACTCTCATCTCGAGACGGAGAAAGCTCTCAAGGGTTCTGTACTACCGATCCTGGAGCGCCTACATGCGGAGATCAAGAACAAAGACAAAGAGTTGTCTAAGGGTGCTCTCAAAGGAGCGAAGAATGTTGAGTCGTTTAGAAATGAGACTCAAAAATATATCGAGATGCTGGGTCAAAATACAGCCGCCTTTTCTTCCTCGGGTGGGAAATCTGAATCATCTGACGATCCCTACGTTATCCAACGTCGTGTCAACCACCGCCTGAACAAACAAGTGCTCGAAGAAAACAACTCTCGTGAGGACCTTCTAGCGGTACAGAATTCCTTCCAGCAGTTCGAGGGCCATGTCATCCAGACCATACAGCAAGCCATGTCTGCGTTCCTGCAGTATGTTGGTGGACAGGCAGAACGTCAGAAGGCGATGTACGCGGACATGGTCTCGACAGCACAGCGGATTCCCCCGGACTTTGAATTCAAAGGCTTGGTCAAACGCAACGGTGGTCTGCTAGTCGATCCTTCTACCTCAAAGCGAACAGTATCGAATATTTCCTTCCCCAACCAGGATCATTCTGCTACCAAACCCCTCATTGCTGGTCTGCTTGAACGCAAGACCAAGGGACTCGGAAGTATCAAGGGCTTTAATACTGCTTATTACGCAGTAACACCCAGCAAATATCTCCATGAATTCCAAGATGATGACGACTACCGCAAGGATCCAACGCCGGAGATGTCGCTTTACCTTCCTAATTGCATCATTGGTGCTGTCAATGGCGACTTATTCAATATTAAGGGCAAAGACGTCTCCAAGGGAAAGGTCGGCAGCGCCCTTGCAACTAGCCATGAGTTTACATTCAAGGCTCGCTCGCCCGCCGAAGCTAAAAGCTGGTGGGAGGTGATCCGTGAGGCAGTTGGTGCTGACAACGTCACTGATCAAATGGCATCATCATCATCGCCCTCAAGTCCGGTAGAGAGCAGAAACGTATCAGGACAGCACCCTCCGCAGTACACTGAGAGGAACGTCGCACCGGTGCAGACTCAAGGTCTCCCTCAAGGGCAGGGACAACCCAGTGCAGGGGCAGTATCGCATTCAGCAGGCGGGTTACATAGTACTGGTGCAGGAGTGAGCCCGGCAACAGGAGCACCGGCGGGTACGTCGGGACTCGAGAAGGCGCCTGGTCAGTACTAGGTTATGAAAACATGGAGTCATGAAGACATGAAGACATTAGGTAGGAACACGTTGGCATCATAATGGGGAGTTCTCTATTTAGAGAATCGGGAGAGCAGAATCGTGATGCACTAATCATGGTATACCAAATTGATGATTCTGTACATACATAGCAGAATATATACCCCTGATGAGTGAGCAAAAAGGGGGCAAGAAAAAGCGAACCCCTGTCTCCCACTCAGGTTTAGCGCGGGAAGACGGAATCGCATTCAAGAACCTCCACTACAGGACTGCGAGTATATGTACTACCACCACTCACACTAGCAATACTGCATAGGCGGGGATGCGCATTCGATGTCATGCTTCTCTTCTGTGATACTTGAGTGCGCTTTATATTATTTATTACAATGAATCTCTTCGGCGTTCGGGTACCAGGATTCTGATGCTACTTCTACAATATTCTATTCTGGACCCACCGGAGAGGCTTTGGTGTGACCCAAGCCCACAGGCGATTCACTTCAGCCTCTGAATCAAACAATCCCCATGCAGGTACGGGCCAACACCTTTGAGACTTCTTTTGTAGAGCACTGTGCCCGACTCTCAGCACGCACCGCTACCCTTATTCCTTTTTGCCCAGGATTGTCTCGTTGCCCTCCCCGTCTTTGTCGTCTCCAGCATTGTCGCTGCCCACCACAACCATTCTGGTGCTGAAGAAGACTCACAAGCTTACACGGAAGGTTTTTTACAGACTTCATCGAGAAATCACGAATTCAGCGGAGGGTATGCGGCGAAACGGGGGCACGTGCCTCAATTATCTATAAGTGACGACAATCACCACGTAACAGAAGCAATTGGGAACATGTACGACGACTATGACTATGGGAAACACGAACTGAGGCCTTTGAGCTTCACTGCGTCGTCTCAGCCCGGTTCCTCTCCGCAAACTGCCCAGCCACCTCGAGCGGCCCTCTCACAATCTTACAAAGCTCGGAATCCTTTAGCGCAGACTATGTCCAGGGAACGCTTACCTGAACACGTCAACGGACAAGGCGCGCCCATGGGAGGAAGGAGTAATTCCTCTGACCGCGACAATGGGCCACTCTCACCCACACGCTCTGTCCATCTTTCCAATTCCGAGACGGCAAACTCTCACTTTCCTTTAAACGACCTTGACTACGAGTCAAATCCAGCAGCTGTCGCGCAAGAGCTAAGTAATCTACAAGCGTTGCGCAGGATGTCGATGGACGTGAACGCTGCAGGCGATCCAGATCTGCCATCGTTCAGCTCGAATTTCGGTATACCCAGCGCTGCACCTACAGGGGCTGTGGATGAAGATGACAGCTCCCGGCTATTCTGGGTACCTGCACGAATACACCCCGAGCTTGCACCTACAGAGTTCAAGACCTTCCTCGACAGTAAGGTCAACTCAATCAAGCGAAGATCAGGCGAAATGTCTCTCTCACCTGGTGGCCTACAACGTGAAGGATCTGGTGGAGGACTGAGGAGGAAGAAATCTATGCTATCAAGGCAGATTGACAATTCAGGCGGAAGAGCCGCGGAAGGGTATCAAGATGGGGCGGAGCGACTAGATCGCAAGAGATCCTCATCTGGTGTTGATTCCTTGAACTCGGGAATGTCGAATCTGCAGGACCTGGAAGTTCTTGTGAACAACTCTGAAAGTGTTATGCAACGATTGAGCATAGATACACAGTTGACTGGTATAGGTGGAGAGGTTCTACCAGGTGACGACGTACCGATTCTACCAGTTGCGCCGACGGGAAACTCGCTACGCAGGTCAACACGCACCACGTATCGACGTGGCAGTGTTCGCAAACAGGACCGAGCTCCTTTCTCCAAACGTGTCGGTAGATCGACTGAGGATGGTGAAGATTCGCCGTTGTCATCACCCATAACCCCCGCGGGTGAGGCGCTTAGTCTGTCGAGAATACAGACAGAACCGCTACCCACGACTGAGAAGATTACGAAAAATTTCTCAAGACCCGAGAGACTCAACAGACGCACGCCGCAACAGGGATCATCTTCTACAGCATTGTTCGATGAAAACGCGACGCCGCAATCAGCGGTAGAGCCGCGAGAAAGGCCCGTCACGGCAGCTCCACCTAAGCATTTTGTGTCACAGATCGCTTCCAATGGTCGATCTAGCATTTCACCTGAAAATTTGGGAGTTCCAAAGATTGTTGAGACACCTCCGCCCCCTGATGAAGCGAGGCATAGATCCAAGCAAAGCTCCCTTCCAGAGCGAAAATCATCGCACGACGCACCTCCTTCTCTTCCTCCCCAAGGGCCGTTGCCAATGGGCCCACCTTCAGCTCAAAGGCCAAGAATACCAGCACAGAATCGGCAAAATCAGGGCGAAAAAGGCAACCAGACACTGAAAGACATGGCAGCACATCCTTCTCCTTTGCCTGGTAACAGCACTCGAACGGATAGCTTGTCGTTTATACCTACTTTGACGGAAGATAGGAAGGCTGATGTCAAGAAGACGAAGGACAAGAAAGACAAAGATAGTGCTGATGGCTCAAGGAAATCAAGCTGGAGCTGGGGCTCAATATTAGGTAGCGAGGAAAAGGAGAAAGAGAGAAAGAAGGAGGAAGAGGCTAAGAAGTCCAAATTAAAGCTGACGAAGCCGATCGACAAGTCCCACGACGGCACCAGGCTGGACTTGTTGCAAACCACAATGGAAGGTAACCGGGGCCGTGAGAGCGTCGTGCTTGACCGTGGGGACCTTAAGCTCGAAGAAGAACGGAAGAAGGAGAGTAGTAGAAAATCGTCTGGTAGCGATACTAAAAAAGAGAAGGATTCTGGCCTTTTTTCGTCCTTGTTTGGGGGTGGTAAGAAGAAAGGCGAACGCGAATCGGTTGGCAAGAAGCATTTTTCCCGCAATTTGTCGCCAGAACCACCACAACGCATACTCAAGCCTGACATTGATTACAACTGGACTCGGTTCTCGATCCTTGAAGAGAGAGCTATATACCGAATGGCGCATATCAAGCTCGCCAACCCCCGTCGCGCACTGCACTCCCAAGTTCTACTCAGCAACTTCATGTACTCGTATCTTGCCAAGGTCCAGCAGATGCACCCTCAGATCCAAATACCTCAGTCCGCAGCACAGAAGCACCAACAGGCTCAGCAGGCTCAGCAAGCCCAGCAGAGGAAAGCCGATCAACCAGAGGAGTACTACCAGTATCAGAAGTACCACGAGGTAAGTGATTACTTTACTACACATATATGGGCAATGCTTACCTTCACTAGCAACAACAGAAGCAACAGAACCAGGAAGAAGCGCAAGGGCATACACCCTCGCAGGCACACCCACAGGCCCACGCACAAGCTCCACTAAGGCAGCGTGCGTCGCTAGAGACCCTTGAAGATTCGCACTCCGCCCATAACGATCTAGATCATAATAGCATGCATCGTCCACAGTCTCGGGCAACGCAGCACTCTACACACAGCTTAGAAAATGGTAATGGACATCGCAACTCACCGGGCGGCAGCAACCACCACCATCGTACGCAGCAATATACGGGCAACCCATCACACCAAGCCTCACCTTACCAATACCAACAATCACAGTTCGACGAACCGGGACGATCGGCAGATGATGACATGTGGTGAATAATCGGGATTTAAGATAATCACTAAAGTAATTTGGCACGCACGGACGGAGTTATAGCGATAGGTACGTGATCAGGCCTGCAGGCTTTCCTCGGTATGATGGAGAAGCTTCATTCTTCAAGCATGTAGCATTCAGCTACCATCTAGGTTCTTTTGCGTTTAGTCCAACGTGATGTATTTGGCGAGGCGAGGTGGGAGGCCGGACGTGGTTCTATTGGGCGAGTGGGACGCTTTGAGAGGAGTGACTGGATAACGAGAAGAGCTCTCGTTACTGTTTACTTCTTCCGTTTTGTGTACATTTATGAGATAGAACGACGTGGAGGGCTAGAGATGCCTAGATTCCATCCATGTTCGACCGTCTGAGCTTCGATAAATTGCTGCCGTACTTGTACGAGAGTCGTAGGGGAGGTGCGTAGAGAGCAGGCGAATCACCTCTCGCGCTAAAGCGTGCCACGCGGTCCTCTCTTCTTTTCACTCATCTCAAACGCTCCCTCCCCATCACGTGCAACTCTATATCCCCACTTTACTATCCTTCATGTATTCCAAATATTTTCAATGCCCGGTATCATCCTCGTTCAAAAACCCAGCCACGCTCTGCATCGAATCCACAACGAGACCTGGCCTATCAGGGAGCTCTTGATCTTGCCAGCCTGATGGGAAGCTGATTTGTGTCGAGGTCGACCCTGGAAAGGTAGGCCTTGCCTTCTTCCCAACAAAAGCCCACCGAGCTTACCAAGATGATTGTTACTATCTATCTACCTATCTTTGGCCTTTGTCACGCGGTAGATAAACAAAAACAGAGGATTGGCTTCATAGTCGTCACTCGGGAAAAAATTTGTTTCTTACATTTTTCGATTAGCTGCGCATTCAGATATGCTTCAAAACACGCTTCCAAAAACATGCTTCATGCGACGCGGCCGTAACACCCGTCATTCGCTCCATGGGATTTTGCTCCATAGTATGCTTCATATTTGCTACACGAAGACTTTGATTTGCCGGCTCGTTCAACTAGAGTAGGCCCGGAAGGCTTGTACGAGTACACATGTCCAAAGCATGCCTTGGTCGTGAACTTTTTACCTTGGAACGCAGTCAATTCTGGACTAATCATTGTTGGAAATAGGGGAGTTGGTATTGCAGCGCCTATGCTGCTGATGATGCTATCGTGCCACTTGATGCTTACAAAGCTCTATGCATGCCTTCGGCTCTTCATGGAATTCCTCGCCTTCTCTCCTCCTCTCCGAAATGGCACGACTTGCAGGCTTCCGTCCCCATTCTGTAGGATATCTTTACCCTTCTCCGTACCTTCGATCAGTTCGATTCTTTGCACTACTTTGATTTCTCTAGCCCGTAAAATGCGCGACCATACCCGCTCATGAACCCATTTAATTTTCTCCAATGTAACATCTTCCTTTTTTTTGGTATTCCTGTCTCGATTGTCTATTTCTAGCGGCCTTCATAACCAATTTGAGTGGCATAAGGCTGGGTGAAAACACCTGCAGCAATTTTTATCTTTACCACATTTTGAAGTAATAGGATGTGGAGCGCTATCCGAGCCGAAGAAGAACTTTGGATTTCCAGAACTTGCAGCATGTGGTAGAGCCGTCGTCCTGTCAGCGAATGTCTTGGCCACAGGTTTGCAGTAATTCATTGGGTGTCCTGCCCAGTCGTCCACGATCAGGTGAAGGTGATGGGCTGATATGATGGCGACCACGCGTTCTCCAAGGTTTCTTTATAGTCTCAATAGCCTCCGCGGTGGTAAGATGCTCGGGACATATTTCTGAGGCGTGGAAAACTCTGAGAGAGAGAGAGTGGCTAAAATTGGCAGGAATTCTGATTCGGCATTCCAGATTGTCCCGTCACACTTGGAAGGGCACTCGCCATGGAGATTGAGCACCATATCTTCTTGTTCCATTTGGTTTTTAAAATTGGGTAGTAGGAAGCGTAGTCCACGATGCCGGACGAGCTGTTGGTCGTCACGCCAGCAGGATAGCTTTTCACTTTTGCTTCAATCATGGTTTCTACAGTCATGGACTCGTGCAAGTAAAGAGACATCAAAAAGTCCACGTTGGGCTCTAATGCTTGAAGCTTGCTGCGATACTCCACGGCTTGCTTGACAGTAGTAATGGGAGGGATCAGGTTGGGGGGGGGGTGGGGTGCATCTATCAATCTCTTCTCAACCAAGCATTCTGTCTCGGGAGATAGATGTAGAGTGGCGAGACACATCTCCAAGGAGTTGGTCATTGAGGCGACGTACCACACACACACACGACGTAGACACAATTGACTCCTCCATTACGAATCGCAGGAGCGACCAGACTCATAAATATATATATATATAGCATCCCCGAACTGAGGCCAACACGTGATGTCTTGCTGACTAAGGGGCCGCCGCTTTGCTCGCGCGCTAAAGCCCGTTTCGTCGTCTTGCTCCCTCATGCTCCCTCGATGCTCCCCCTGCTCCCTCTGTGCTCCCTCATGCTCCCTCTTTGCTCCCTCGTGCTCCCTCTCTGCTCTCCCATGCTCCCGCTCAGCCCCTTCCTGCTCCCTTGTCGCTTACTCTCGCCATCCTGCCCTGCAACTTTAAACGATGGGCAGCCATCCAGCCCGCGTTCGATCTGAGAGGAGCCAGTTGTGGCTTCACCACCCACTATGTTATAGTTTGCTCTTTCCTTCCAATCTTTCTTCTCATTTCTACCTGTCTGCCGCAACTCTTTGGCGTCCGAAACGCGCATCTCTTTTCCTACCTCATTATCTTCTATCCTCTCCATACCTGCCAATTCTCCCTTCGCTGTACAGGTATCATTGACCAGTGTCTCTTCATCTTCCTGCGATTCTCGCTTCTTACTTGCCTCTATGGCGAAGAAGAAGAGAACCGCTGCGCAGTTCTTTGATGATGCAGAAACAAATGGTCTAGAGTCTCTAGCTACAGCCAACGTCAATGGTGATAAGGTCTCTAAACACCTTGAGTCTGGTACTGAAATCAACTATAACAGAATGTTGGTTCTCTGAAATGAGTGAGTCCTCATTTCTTCCTTCACTGCTTTAAAATACTGCAGATTTATGACTGATAACGAGTTGCGATGAAATAGGTACGAGAGAAGAAACCTTGGTGCTAGCCCTTGCAAGATAAAAATCGCGAAGCATTTTATGAAAGGTGTTGTGCGTGGCTGCTGTGCTGGTAAGGACGAACCGTTCATGTATATCATGCTTCAGAAATGAACAGACTTTGACGCCGGTTGAAAGCGACGACCTGATAATGACAAGATTCCTTCTGAGATGTCGAAATCTATCTATTTTGTTTATATTCAGAGCTTTGGCTTGCTCTTTCTCTATTCGCAAGATCTGACAGTTTTAACTAGTATATACAAATCGAGCTACGAAAGAAGTTCAAACTTTCAACCACTCGACAAACTCGACACTTCATGACAGTGAATCATTTCGTCATTGTGATCAAGCATATGTGAAAGAAAGATTGGCATCAATACAGACATGAACGAATTCTCGTACAGGATCACGCTGCGTATATGCTTTTCATCTATTCGTCGGCGCGAGTTGACGAATATTTCGAAACCAATATGCGCCGAGGCTTCGGCCGTGAACTACTGTACGAGGTGAGTGGGTTGCTCTCTAGGGACTGCCGATCAAGGAAGCGGTCTGAAGTTTCACTAACTCTTGAAGCAGACCATCGACTTCGTCGTCTTTAAGAACGAGAAAAGAGAGGCGAAAATTGGTGTGCGAGTCACAAGGGATGCAAAAGAGTTTTCGCAAACGTCACACAAAAGGTTATTTTGCCTTCTTAGAGCTTCAAGATCATGGTCAGAAATTCTTGCTGACTTTTTCGATTCGATGTTAGGTCACAGCACGAAATGTATGAGGATATGAAGTCACTATATGCGAATCCAGTGCTGCTCTTGCTGGCAATCGCTCTCGCGAATAATGCCTTTCAAGACTATCAGACTTTTGAAGATATCGAAGCAATCTCATCACCTGCGAATGAATTCTTGCATCATCTTCGAATCAGAAAGAATTTACTTCGCGTATCTTTCTTTCAGATAGTATCTGCAGATGAATCTATCGAAAAGATTCATGAAGTCGGCTCGTTCAGCAATCGGACAGTGAATTTGAAACATCGTGTCGAATATGAGGAAAATATTGGGATTCATGATATTCGAAGGGAAGTTCTTGTCAAAGCAGACGATAAGTGCTTGAAGATATGATATCTTCCGTGAGAAACGCTGACTTTAGTGAAGATAATGACTACTCGATCGTCGAAAGAATGAAATTCGTCGACCATAACAATGCAGATATCTTCTTTGACTCGTACGCGTCTGAGCTGAGCACAGTTGACGAGATGGCAAGTTACTGAAACAAGAGACGTCGTATCGTTCATCTGAAAGAATTTCGTGAATTGTCACTTCATCATCATTCTCAGCTGTTGCAGTTCTTACTCGTCAAAGTGAAAGTCGATCTGAATAATTGTGTCGACTTTGTCGTCATCAGCAAGAAGATTGAAACGCTAGGGGAAAAACTCCGGGAAATCACAATGAAAGATGAAAGTCAGAGAGTTCGAGCTCGACGAGAAGAATTGTATTGGCGGAAACGTCAGCTCATGTCCGAGGAACTCAGCAAATGACAACAGATTCAATCACGCAAGATTGCCTCAGACACGAGGAATGAGATCATTCAGATCGCAAGTTTGCCAAGCTTCTTCAATCGTATTCGTCGTCTAGATTCTTCGCGTGATCGGCTGACATCGTCGCTCTTTCTCAACGTTCCTCTCCGCAGCTCGCAAGGCCGGAACGCGCTTCAAGACATGATCACACTGTGCAAAGACAATCTTCGAGTAGTCTATCGCTCGAGTCTGCGACCTGAAAATCGTCATTGCTCGATATCTCAGTGTGCGCGGCAGATGAATCGGTTTGTCTACCTCTTCTCTCTAATCTTCAAAATCTTTGATTGATGAAGATTGCTAACATCACTTTTCATTTCACAGCATAAATATTGTCAACAGGTGAAAGCATATTTATCATTGCCACAAGGTCGACCTTGAAAGTAAATACGACTTTGCCGAGCTTTGCTTTCAGTGCGACGAATGAATCATCATTGGGGCCGGATGATTTGAGCACTGTCAACGTCATCTCAGCAACGTCGAGACGCTTTCAGTTCAATGCAATTCACTTGTCTTTCGTCGGACTCTCGCTACTGCTGAGCAGTGTCTCTTTTGTCTATTTGACAGAAATCTTTCGCTCACAAAACGTTTTCATCAGTTTTTGATCAAGCAGAGCTGAAAAGAGCATCTGCAAGAACACTTTTGACAGCTAGAGAAGTATTACAATCGATCTCTTGAGTCGAAAGAGAACAAGGCAGTTCTATGTTCTGATTCGCGATGTGCACTTTTCTTCGACTCGATACAAGATCTTCAGTGTCACTGTCAGAATGTACACTGTGTCGAGCGAATCAAGCTTGATCCTGTAAAGAGACGTCGTCTGTTAGGGGCCTGCCTAGAGCGGGTCAGATAGGGGTGTCATTTAACTAGAAGATAAATGCTAAGGAAGAAAGGTAGCTACGGGAAAGAAGCTGGCTACATATGTGTGTTCCTCAGCCGACGCTA
>JAABUI010000082.1_pt1 | contig 150443 bp, 150 predicted proteins | sample 5559111 | NCBI WGS metagenome assembly JAABUI01 (sample SAMN10711870, study PRJNA513365) | rock metagenome | isolation source: Antarctica rocks | place: Antarctica: Victoria Land, Buttleship Promontory | reverse complement strand
TAAGCTAACCCTGAATAGGGTTGGCCTCGGAACAACCCTATAGCCTAGCGGCGAGCGGCCGGCGATAGTCATCAACATAGCTACCAACATAGCTACCAACATAGGTGCGTAGCTAGGATCGTAACAGTTGCAACTTGCAGTAGTAGCACAGCTTTCACTTGTTGCAGATTTTCTTGATCTCAGAAATGATCAGAGTCTTATCTTGAACGATGACAATGATGAAGTTTAGATTCATTGACTCATTGAAAGACGAGAGAGAAAGAGACGAAGATACTGTTGAAATAACAGTCACAGAAGTGATGATCTTTGAATTCAAAGAATTACTGATTGACGCAGAGATACTCTTGACTTTGATGAATGAAACAATGATAAAGACGAAGCGAGATTGATGATGCTTAAGCTGCTGAAGCTCTTCATCAATGTCAGAGAATGCTTGAACTCATTGATGAAAGATGAATGATCGAGTTTCATCGAGATTTCATCAGAAGAAGACGACAACTTGAGTGAAATAATTGACATTGCGCTTCAGACAATCAATCAACGAGAAATCTTTTATCAAAGAACATTCTTTCTTTTGATAGAAGAGATTGTAGTAGTCAACAAAGCTATTCGTGTCTTGCTTCAGAATTTCGCGAAGATATAAATGAGCATCTTCTGTCTTGAAAAAATTGTCGCAGCAATGACGCAACTTGTGTCATCAATCTGCAAAGATGAAAATGATACAGAGATCATTGACTCGATATTGACTCATTAGATTGTGAGTCTTCTTATCTATAATGAGTCGTGACTCAACATAGATGATCTTGACTTGATGAAAGAAATAATGATCGTCGTTCACGTTCATGCGCTGTATCAAACTCTGCTTTCATGCATTCAATCGATCTTTGTTCTTCTCATACTCAGATATGTCGAGAAGCTTCTTGAATCTAGAAGCGATGATGACAGCGACAAAGTTCACAAAAGAGTGAACGATGAAAGAAGATTGATTGTTCAAGATTTGTGCAACGATCTGAGCTATCATCGCAAGAAACTGAGAATTCAATTCTATATAAACTGAAGAACTGAGAACGATGAACGAGAACGAGATGATGACATCATGTTGTCGAACTTGATTTTGAAGCTCTTGCATTGCGCGAAAGATCTCGACTAAATTTTCGATCATACTTTGAGCGAACTGTTTGACAGCACGCTCATTGTCGATCGAGAGATTGTGAAACGACTTCATTTGAGCGAAAGAATAACTAGACGAGATTTCAACGTATGAAAACGTTGCAGAAAGTGTAGATCTTTCATAATGTCAGAAACTGAGCTAGACTAGAGATACTATCAATATAGATGACTGATATTATTATTACTTTGATAGAATCTAGATACAAGACAATACATCAGATAATGTACAAGATGAAAGACAAAGAGTGAAAGAAAAGAACGAGAGCTCGACTTCTATATACATGAATCGAGCAGAATCAAGGCTAAACAGTAGTTCTATTGACTTAAGATTGCAGAAGTTCACACACACGACTGAGATGATTGAAACAGAATTGCTGAAACTAGATTAAGATGACGATGACTAAATTGATAACTTGATTCATTGAACTGCGAAACAGGTTCAATGAATCGAGATTATCTAAGATATCAACGATTTATGTTCTAAATTGAGTTGATGATCTGACATCATGACAGTTGATATAGTGCTGAAAGAACGCAAGTTCATTGATTAATTTGAAGAGCATTACTTTATACTTGTAAACATTGAAGAAAGTAACAAAAGTAGTTAAATCTTCGCTTTCTGAACTCATGCGCAGTTTATTGAACATGATGATAATGTTGAGTCGAGTCAGATACTTACTGTCTTGAATTCAAGCTAGTACTTCGTTTATCAAGAGTATTGAGTAACGATCTCTTTTGATCAGAGCATTCAGTTTTCAATAGTTCATGCAAAAGCGAAGATTGTCATCTTTCTTTTCAACAAATAGTATTGACGAAGCGAAGAAAGCTTTACTGAATGTAATAAACTTCTTTTTCAAGTTCTTTTTTAAATACTTCTTGATCTTCTGCAACTTGTAACTCGACATGAAATACAATTGACTTCTAGAGAATTGACTTTCATCTTCTAATTCAATCTTATAATCGTATAATCGATGCAAAGACAACTGCATTGTCTTCTTTCTGTCAAACACATTCAGAAAGTCATGATAGATGATTGAAAGCTTCTTCTTCAGTTCATTTAATGACATGACTGATGTCATTTCATTCAGTTTCGCGAAATCTTCAACTGAGCTAGCTTGAAGCGCTTTATTGATTTCACTAATGATCAACATGAAGATCTTGATCTTTTTATTCTTGACTAGAGTTCGATATGCAGCGACTTCAATCATGATAATATTGATGAACTTCTTTACTTCAATTAACTGAGAGAATCAAAGTTGATCGAGATCAACTTAAGTGCTTTGCTTTGCTATGAGAGCAGATTCAATGAATCTATTCACTGATTTCTGATTCATGAGTTTCTTCAAGATGATCATTGATGTAACAATTGAGTTCAAGTTCTTTCGTTTCATTTTGCAGATTTCGCTTGACTCAAATCTGTGAAATGCTGATTGACTGCTTGCTTTCAAAACAACAGATTTCAATGTTCAAATCTTCAATGATGATATTAATCAATCATTTGCAAAATTTATTAAAATTTGATTTCTTTTCAATCAATGATTTTCAATGATTATCTTGTGCTGATCTAGACGAGTTATCAATAAAGACATCATTTCATTCTTGTGTTCTTGTATCATGATCAATGTATACAAAGTGTGTGTAATCGACTTTCAATCAGAAATTTCATCATACGATCAAATCAACTTTGATTTTGACAGCGATATTGACTGAATATCAAAGCGTTCACATAGTTCTGACATCAAAGATTCATCAATGAAAGTCATGTCAATGACTTCAGTATCTATCAGAGCGAGAAATCTGAATATCTTTTCTAGACTACTTAAGATGATGTCAACAGTGAACGACTTGAAATCAAATGAATCATCAGACATGCTGATGAAACAGAATATGAGTATATCATTCTCAGTCACTACTTTGATGAAGACAGATCGTTTTTCAAACTCGCAGCGATTTCATGCACTTGAGTCATCTTGAAGCAATCATATGCTTTATGTTTTGACTTCTTGCATTTGAAGCAAAGTTCTTTCTTAAACAACTCTTTCTGAATAAAATTGAGCTTCGATCTTCTGAGTTTCTTTCACGAAGAAACTGATGACGTGAGTCGAGTGATTGATGTGCTGACGACAGAGCGAGCAGCTTGAGTAGCTGATGCTTTGACGACTAATCGAGCGTTCAATTCAGTCAATCTAACATTGACTTGCATGCAGATGTCGACAAACTCGTTCAAGTTCGTGATTCATTCATTGAGTGTTGCTCGCTGAAGATCTGAGCTGATCTTATGCTGAAGATCATCTAGTAGAATCTCATTATTGTATTCTAATTCTGCACTAAATCTCTGAAATTTCATTCAAAATTCATGAAAGAAGATCTTGTTCTGATAAAGCTTCAAGTACTGTCGTTGAGTCATGTGATGATGATTGAGATCGTCGTACATCTTATTAATGATCGATAGTACTTCTTCGACTTCTAGAAACGAGTTCAAGAAGATATTTCACATGCGAAAAGCTATGTGCTTGATCGCAGCTTCACTGACTCGACTTTTAATGTAGACAATCTTCAACTCTTCGATAGAAAAGTGATTCTTGTTTGTCTTCAGCTTATTCTGCATTCGCGATAGTCAATTGTCTACATTCTGCAATGAATCTTCAAACAGTAAAGAATTTGATAACTTGATTGACTTCGAGAATCGATCTTCAGAAATCGAAGTGCTTTATCGACTTGATGCAACTTCTAGATGATGTATAATCACGTTCTTGTTTCTATTTTCTTTCTGCAGACGCGTCTGTGTAATCTTCAACGTGATGTTTGTCTCGTTGACATCTTCTAACATTTAAATCATGTCATTGTGAATCTTGATTTCAATGTCATGCTGTTGACACATGTACTTGATAAAGACAACGATGTCGTCTGCTTCATGAGTGCTTATTCAAGCATTCAGTTCAGTGCTAATGCTGATCTTGATCACTTCGTGATCAAAGAACAACATGTTCATGTTCTCTTCTTCTGTATTTGACGACGCATTCGTGTCTTCTTCTTCTGATGCTGTTCGATTCTGTGATAAAAGTGATTCTCTTCTAGCATTTCGAAGTTCGTAGCGAGCAATGCTCACTGATTCTGAGCTTCTAGTCATGATATGAGTAAAAAATTGCTGATCGAAATTCTGATGTTACTCTATCGAACTTTCTGAGTTCGAGCAACGACTAGTACTCTATCGAACTTTCTGAGTTCAAGTACTGCTGAAATTTCTGGTTTCTGATGACGAGCTCAATAAAGAGTTAGTCAAGAGCAACGCGTTCGTGTTCTTTGATTCTGATTCTATCGAAATTTCTGATTTTGAATCAAGATTCTTCTTTAGAAGTTTCTGACTTCTATCGAGCTTTCTGAACTCGAGTTCTAGTTCTGCTGTCGAAATTTCTGGGTTCGACTTCTGATTTAAGTTGTGTAGCTTGTTTTTATATCGTCTACACGTCGATAGCAAGGTTAATGAGCTTTGAACTAATGTTATGAGTCTGCATAGAGCGAATCATATGAGTGTATTCTAACTAGAAGTTCAAAGCTAAAGAAGAAGGAAGATGAAACACGTCGTGGGTTTTACCCACGAAGGCACGCTAGGCCGCTAGCGTGTCAACATCAGCCCTATACTAGTCTATGATAGCCTAACATGACCTATGTTAGGCTAACCCGAAGTGCACGCTCGCAACAATTCAGGTATGTATAGCATATTTCAACACTCCCCCTGGTAATGCATATCCTTTCCACCGATTGCCATGGTGGTTTTAGATGTGTGAGTAATTATGTCATAACATATCTCAACACTTCCCTCCCATGTTATGCGCATATCGTACTTCGGTTGTTTTTCGAAAGTGTGATTAATTATGTAATTATATACACGCCTTTTTGGAGTTGACAGCGAACGAATTCGAACAGTGAAGCTCGAGATGCATTTGTCAGCACCCGCCTTATTTTTATGACGTCCAACGCGCTCCGGGCCCATAACCTGTTGAGTTTACGAATCGGCCAAAATGTGAACACTCTTTGGAACAATCCTATTCAGGTATCTATAGCATATTTCAACAGCTGTCACTCGAGCCTGCAGTTTGATCCCTCTTAGCTAACTCTGACTCACACTTAGAATTGTTTCCCTAGGATTCTTTCAGTTCTCAGAAATTTTAAACGCTGTCTCTCACACATTCTGGCGCTCTCGTCCTCCAAAATGCCTGATCTACTTTCGTTACCAAATGAGTTGGTTTGCAGGATCTTAGAGCTCATTCACCCTGACAGCCTAGTTTCCTTTGCTTTGGCCAACAGGCAGATCTACGAAAAGTCTCTGCATTCCCTTCAGATACACCGCGATCGTTTGTCCAACCTTCGTCTTATACACGATCGCAACCCCACCAACGTTCCCTCGGCAATGCGTAATGCTGTATCCGAGCCCAACCTTGCCTGGTATACTCGCAGCCTCGAGGTATGGGAGTGTCGTCGTAATTTCAGCACGTGGAAGAGCCCTGTTTTCGATGAGGGTAACCCAGCCGAAGATCCAGACTCAGACGAGCATCGTAACTGGCCGGAGCAGCATTACGATTATTCACATCTCGGTCTGTCCTACTTTGGCGATGATGAAATTGATCAATATCACAGCCTCTTGCTCCATACATTACATCTAAGTGAGGCCAGGGCAGAAATATGGATGAAAAGATTAGAGTCTGGCTACGATGAGCCTCTGAAAGTGCTGCTCATGGCACTATTACCCAAGCTGAACAAAATCACTTTCATGCTATTTGACACTTGGCAGAACAGTGGCTCTGCAAATAAAAACCCGCTGCGGCTCTTTTCTGCGTCGCTGAGAAGACTAGCCTTACTTCCTGCACTGCAATGGCCTTGCTTTCAGTCCTTGATGGAGGTTACAGTGGGACAGACGCATAACCTGCGATATGACAACGAAAAATATTACCCTACACCATACACTATCGCGCCACTGTTGCTGCTACCAACCATACAGAAATTGACACTAAATTCGTTATCAGATGCGGATTCCCATGCCGGTAGTGACCCCGAAGACGACGATGAGTACCCTTACATATGGGAATGGGAATCTCATATATCAGCATGTCAAGATCTTCAATTTAACAACAGTTTTTTGGCTTTGGAGACAGTGACAAGCTTGTTAGGCGGCATAAAGGCTCTAAGGTCCTTCACTTTTGTAAACGGATATCTTAACGAGAGAGAGCTTGTTGTTTCGCTACTCAAGAACGCCAAACTCTCCCTCGAGGTTCTGAGACTTGACCGTAGTTTCGTACCATGTGACATGAGGATTTTAAAGGGATTCGAAAATCTACGCCGTCTAGAAGTTGTTGACAGGCTCCTGATAGATCCAACGACATACAAGGGATACCGGTTTGATGAGTTCGACCGATGCACTTTCGGTGTTGCAGACTGGATAGACTTCGTTGCATCACTGCCGAGTACTCTCGAGACCCTCACAATCTATTTTTTACACGAAAGATCCTTTGAGCACGAGGTTCAGGGTCTCGTAAAACAACTAAGTCTACTCGTCGCAGCAAAGAGCTCCGACCAATTTTCAAATCTTTGCGAAATCTGCATAGGCAATATCCTATCTCGGTCCCTCCACAACCATGGTTTTGCTGATAGTGCTGGCCCTAGGATCATGAGGCCCGTAAATCTCGATCCTTGGTATTTGGACCTACGGAATGCGTGCGATGCAAAGGGAATCCTCTTGCATAGCAATCCCCCAGATGATCCAGACAGTGATGCCACATGTCCGAGCTGCCAGCTGTTCCCTTCGAAGGACGGCACAGAATCATTGCCTAAGTATTGTTGTGCATGAGATCCCCCAAAAGAACTCGCCTCTCAGTACTCAATCCGCATAAATGCCGCCGAATACACAATTCGACTTTTCGTCGAGACATTCCAAGTGCGAGCAAGGTTGTCACAGCTTTCATATGAAGCTTATGATACCAACAATCGTTGCGCTTTCATGTGTTTGGTTTGAAGATACACAGATGGTCTTGGTTCTTACCAACAGAGCATGCGACGACGAGTTGTTATTCTTAGATTTTAGACCCGTACTGACGAGACCTCAACGCCACCTCAGTCCAGTCTTTACGACCATCTTTCCGATAAGCTTGGAGATTTCGTTGTTATTCCTGATACATAATAGTCACGGCTCACCTGGGTTTGCATTGCAATGTGTCCACGAGACGGTGAACTTGCACTCACCAAGATGCCCAAACGTATTCACGGACAACGCGCTTTAGCTTACTCTAGTATGCTTTTCTTGTTGTGCTGCTTCGACCGCTACAGATGGGGCGTGGGGGCGAAACTGGAATGATTTGAGAATTCCAACACAGAAAAAAATCAATGACCCGACGTTTATATGATTCGTTTTACAATATCCGAACTCGACGCTGCTCATCTTCCAACGACCCATTCTTCATCTCACGACGTAATCTTATAGCGAGCGCGCCAACTCAACCACCTTCCCATCTCCCTATCTCTTACCAACTACCTTCTCACCTTCATCTCCATCTTCATCCCCATCTCCATCTCCACCTACCCCACAACCCCCCACCCTCACCCTTTTCAAATCACTCCACTTCCTCCACCTTCCTTCACGAAATCCGAACTTCGACTCTCTACCTCGCCCAACCATTCCCTCCCATCAATCCACGCTCCCCACCCCCCCAAGCACACCTACACGCCCAACCCTCACCCTCTCGTTTTGCAAATGCTCCCAACCTCCAATCATTCCCAGCAACTCCTCCAACCTCCCTCTCATCCCAGCAAGCAATCCCTGACCCCGCCACCACCACCACCTCCTTCTCTTCCAGCCAATGCCCTCGCCTCTCCCCTCTCACACACTCATTCCCCCTCCTCGCCAACCCTCCCACCATCAGCCCTCATCCCCTTCCCCTTGGTCCTCAAACCACCCCCCACACCATCAAGCCCCCGCCTTCTTTGATCCCCACACGTCAAAATTCCAACACCAAACCCTCCCCCTCCCCCTCAAACCCCAAACCCCACATCCACCACCCACCAAACTCTCTTTTCTTCCAAACCCCCAAACCAAATAACTTGCACACCTACCCAACGCCGTCTCCAATCCATCAACCTCATCAAACCCCTCCTACCACCCACCCTCCCTCCCATTCACGCCAAACCCCGAAAAAACACCCCAAAAACCAGCCATGTCGTCGAGGACCGACCTGTTAGAGAAAAAAAAGCCCATCCATACCCCAAAACCAAAAATTTCCAAGCTCAGAACCACCCCAGTTGCTGAACCTCCCCCCCCCTCCCATCCCGTCGTCTCATACCCCCCCCCCCCAAAAAAAATAAACTTTCCACGCGCACACAAAGAGAAATCTTTCATGCCATGAACACGAGCCTTTCCAATCCAACAAAAACCACCACTAACTAGCCTCCACCAGACAGACAGACTCACTCAATCAATCAATCAACCAACCTCAGTTCCGTGTTTTCAACGAATCTCTTTCACATACTGTATTTCCATTGTCGTTTTTTCCCGCTTTCGAATTGCACCCCTATCTATCTATCTATTTAATGGATTCGGCGAGCGAGCACGAAAATACAAGATTCGATTTTGTATTCTTTTTCTTTCAAAGCAACGCACCACCACCACCACCACCACCACCATCACCCAATCCCCTGCACGAAATGAACCCCCCCCCCCGCCGCATACGTATACGTACTTTTTGAGATATTTATCCACGAGATGGCTGGCAGGGGAGTTAATAGTACAATAGGGGGTGATCCGATCCAAGGGAAACTCGGTCTGTTTATTTATTGATGGGGGGAGAGCAAAGCGAGTGTTTTTCGCTCGCGACGATAGATGCCTTCTGACTTCTGGGTTTTAGATGGGTCGGTGGATGGGTCGATGGGATAATTACTTTCTGACTGCTGAATTGCGCTGAATTGCGTTGCGCGAAGGGGGGGCCCCGGATTACATTTTCTTCATTTTTCATTTTTCATTTTTCATTTTTCATTTTTCATTTTTCATTTTTTCCTTCATCAAGTGCACGCAACCTATAGCTATCTATGGCTACCTTATAGCACTATCTAGGCGGCTGTGTGTATGCCAAATTCACATGTAATCTGGCCCTGCTTTTATATGTTCCCATTTGAGCAGTCACATCGATAAAATGGGGGGGGGGGGGGGGGTTGTTAGGTTTTATGGGTGTTTTGATGTGTGGGTGGGGGTGGGGTGGGTGTTTTGATGTGGGTGGGGGTTTGAAGATGGGTGGTTTAATGGGATGGGATGGGATGGGATGGGATGGGGTGGGATGGGATTTGTAGCTATAGTATATATATATATATATGTATGTATGTATGAGATGAAGGGGTTGGTTGTGTCTGTTGAGGGAGGGGGGAGGGACGGGTGCTTGAATGGCGATGTGTTGGCTACACATACGATGCTGTAAGTGAGGAAGGCAGGATGGTTGTCTCTGGACTTTTATTCACGTTAGCAAACCGGTTCTCATTAGATTGCTATCCAAGTTACCGGAATGGGTGGCAGAATTGGCGGGAAGATACAATCACTCAAGGCATGCGTAGATGTGTCACGACTGTGGCAATGAGGGAGATATGAACGAGCGTTTAATTGCTGATCGACACATCCAACCGAATATTAGACTATTAAGACCTTGCTTTTCTAAGCCATCATCCCCATCGCGAACATACAACAGAGTGGTATTGGTAAGAAAATGATTTCAAAACACCGTCGCTCAAACCTTGCCATTCCAATTATTATTGCTGGAACGAGATTGTCCTAGTAAGCCGAGGACAATATATTTAGACGGTTGCAGTGACTCCATTGTCGACCCCAGTCGCGAGACCGTTATTGGCGCCGTTGTGGTGCTTCTCACCGTGGTGAGCACCGCGAGTGCCACTGTAGATTTCGTCGTCGTAGTCACGGATGTGAAGGCCAAGGCGAGTAGGGTCGATGTTGCGGTGGCCCCAGAGGAGGAGAGCACCGAAGACTGGCTTGGCGAGAATGTCGAGGATACCGTAGAACACAGCCTCAGAATCGGGGGAGATGACGTTTCCACCCTCCGACAGTCCCCAGGCGATCGGGTAGAGGAACCAGAGGAACATGGTCCATACACCGCACATGAGGTAGGTCCTAGAGATATCACTGCCAAGCGCCGCAGCGTGCTTGCGGGCAGTCCAGGTGACGGTCCATGCGACAAACAGGATCGCTACCATTCCGAAAACGAAGTATCCCCACTTGTACGACGAGGCAACCAAAGCGCCGACCAGACCAGCGATGATCATAACCTCGTCGATCAGGATGGTGTATAGGATTGTGGGCCATGGTAGACCGGCGGTCAAGAGCAGATCCATGAGCAGCAGTGGGGTGGTAATGACCCTGATCATGTCAATGATGGTTTGCCGGATTGTGGAAGGAAAAAAAACAAGACTCACCAATCAATGTATCGAACGTAGAAGATCTCACGGAGGCCGTTGTGATTGTCCCCTGAGCCGCTGACCTTGGGGTTGTTCGGTCGAGGAAACTCGACGGCGATGGGCGTCATTCCCAGGTCTGAACCCATGGTGAAGTAGGCGATCGCAGCAACCAAGGTGATGGCGGCCGTAATGTAATGGAAGATACGATGCGAGCGCGGCTTGGTGAAGGACATGCCCATGATGACCAAGGTCGACACGAACATCACAGCGCAGACCGCCTGAAACCTGTCAGACTGTATTCCAATCAACAAGGAGCAAGGTGTCGCACATAGTACCAATCAGAACCATGGGTGGTGATGGCGATGGAGGCCATGGCACCATTGACATAGTGGTTGCCATTCTCTGTTGATCGTGTCAGTGGCCGCACCTTGGTCCCGCATCAACGACAGTGAGACTTACTGATAATGGCGGTATTAACCATGTTGACGGTACTGAGCGCTCAAAGCTGATGCTCCAAGTTGTGATACAATGGGGGTGTTTGGTAAAGTTGTGTGTTGGTTAATGTTTGTACGTTGGGAGGAGAGAGAGAAGGTCACAAGATGGCAGGGCAGTGCTTGTATATGAACTGAAAGGGCGCTAGCTCTGAAACGCGGAAAGTATGCTGGCTTTCCATACAGCACAGTTTCCATTGCCTTCCGTGACCCTATGGCAGTCCCTATGGCAGTTAGTTGACGTGATTGCCAGAGCTTCCGATCGCCGTCCAATGAAAACTTCATGCTCACCTCATCCTTCACACATTACTTGTCCTTAGTTGCCGATACACTCCGGGCAGTCATGCCAATTCCTCGCTATCCCCATCAGAGATTGAAGCATTCCAGACTTTTCACAGGTTCTCGCAATTACGTCAGCCATCACCAATACCTATATCACATGGTTAATAAGAAGCGGAAGCGTCTCCCGGTTTGTTCTCATGATTCGGAGTATTTGCTATCCGTACCATGGCGGGAGAGGTCTCGCCATCGGCCCCATTGCGGTGAAGGGAAGATTTACTTCTAGTACTAGATTCGGGTGGTGATGAAATGAATCATCAATCGACACATGCAAGTGGTGATGCATAGCGCGAAAGAGCTCCCATGCAACGCGACGGGGGTATATCCCTGTTTCTGCAGTGCCGAGCAAGCGAAACGGCTGGAGCCCCCGCCCCTCCCCTCAGAGAAAAGCTTGACTGCACCTTATCCTGGTCGATCGCTTTATCACTTAGGGTTAAAGAAGAGGCAAAACCCACGCCGCTTTGCATTTTCCTACCGTTTCGCTCGTCATACTCTACCTACTTCGTTACATGCAATTTGAAAATGCCATGTCGTCAGGATATGAGGTCATCATGAGGTAGGAGGTTGTTGCTACCTTTTCTCATTGGAATCTCGGTCGCATCCGATGAAGTAGGTAGGATGTTCTCGACATTTCCATCGACATTAGTAAATGCACACCATGATTCCTTTCCCCGCAAGCTATCGTACAGTATGCGCTCAGACGTGCCGGCGGGCAATTTTTGCTTTGGTCACCAGATGTCTTGATTCTGTCAGGGTAGCTCGAGTCTACCATGTACCTTGCTGTGTAATCAACTCGAAGTAGACTAATATCGGCTACGGCTGCGTCCGCAGGCCGTGCAGGGTTCAACGAGGCGTGGATTCAATGTGGCACGATCCACGGACTTCCCATTGGTCTTCGCGCCAGCCTGATTCTTATTAAGGTACTGTGGTATTATACTAATACAGTATTGCATGGAACTTGGCAGCGAAATGAGCTTGGACCCTATTCGGAGCGTTTAGCCCTGCGACGTGCGAGCTAGGGACGACTTAAACAAGTCTCAGATTGATAGGACAGCTGGGACCTTGGCCTCAAGTACTTGGACATCGCCGCTATGGTGAAGAAAAAAAGACTCGAGCGCCAACACTCCCAACATTGATTGGCTTGGACCTCGAAAAGGCTAGGAATCTTGATTGAATACGAGACTGGAAATTAGGAGGAGGTTTGCTCCCAACATTATTATCACAGTGAAAGCGGCAAGAAGTTTTTACACAGTAAGGTACACAGTAAAACCGTAAACCCTGATAGTCGCATGCGATCGAGGCTTCAGCAAGGTCTTGTAATGAGGCTAGGGTTCGGAAAAATACGTGTCTTGGTTCAACATGCATGTATAACAGATCACATTAAACTGACGTATAATATTAGTAAAATGTTAGTAAATTAACATCTGTAGAAAGTCATCTTCACATTTGCTTCAAAAACAAGTCCAATATCAAATATCTTCTTATATTGTCGTGGGGTGAAGTCGCACCCCTCTAGGGTTCACGGAACATTCTTGGTCCGGGGATTGTGGCTACTAGGTACTTATATCCTAGGGGCTTCCCGAGCAGAATTTTCTTCCATAAAGCATCGTCAGACACATACCACCCCTCTACAATATATTCTAACTTTATAATGTGACAAAAGATAACAAATCTAGAAATTTTTGAATAAAGAATAATTGAGTGGCTTTGGTGCGTAAAACCTCACCAGTGACTGTTTTTGGCCCTTTCGTAACGTTGCTCCCACCCAAAAAGAGCCTCTTCCAAAAACACTTCATTCAGGATTTCTATGACGTTTGATATCTCTTCACTCAGGTATACTTAGCTTCATTATCCAGCCAGGCCCATTTGGCACTGATAATTTCACTAGCGATGACGCTGTTGAGGTGATAACCGTAGGTCTGTTGTCACCAGCGACTGCAGGCCTTCAATTTGAAGCGCCCCATCGAGGCCTGATTAGAGTCATCATGGTATCAGGCCCGTAAGGCCTTTCGTTGATTGTTTTGAATAGGTTTCCGTGGTCGTTTGAAGGGGGAAGACCGATGAGTAAGTTAAATGTAAACATTTGATATAACGAACCTCATCTAAAAAAAAGAATACCAAAAGGGTTCCGGTTGCGTTATATGAAGATTTTTCGTTAGCCTCACCTAAATTTGGTGAAATCCGGGCCGTGTCTTCAGGTTTCCGTTATTCGGAATTCCCCTATAGTCAGCTTATGTTGCATATAATCGAAAATTTCCTACGTTTGGGCCATCGTTTAGTCCTGGCGGTGACGAATCGTTATTGCACCATGGGCACGAACCGCCATCGTTCATGCCCTACCGCTTTCACCGGTGCTATCAGACTTCAATCTTCGATGAATGCTGATCGCTAGCTTCGGGACGCTCCATCTCGCTTCCACAATCGAAAGCTACAGTTAAAATCTGAACCACGACTCTGCCTCGAATAATTCTACTACCTTTTCAGAACCCCTATTGGCAACACCCGTGATTCAAAGACCCTTCCACAAAAAGGCCTCCAAGACCCTTTCCCCTAGAACCTCCGTCATCGCCTGCCGACAGATCCCTACCAAATCCTCACACCCAAACGGCTGTAATCTATGCTCGTTGTTCCGACACCGATCAGCAGCGGAGAGTATAGTATCCGCAAAGCACGCACAGTTCTGTCCCGGCCGCGCCCTGTCGCCGTGGTATTTGTCGCTTACGAGCGAGATGGTACGGACGCAGGCTAAATAGACTTCGAAAAAGTTGATTTTCGCGATTGGGAAGGCGCCGCTGCATTCAGTATGGATGGCTGTTTGAAGGCGTTGCAGGCGGTGCTGAGCGGTACACGAAAAGAGGTCGTGTTCGAGAGGGCCGTGGTGGAAGCATGGATGATTCCTCCTGGTTTTCTGCGAGAGCCGGTCTTCATCTGTGCTACTGAGGTTATAGATTCGATTCCAAGTGGCATCGTCCGGGTGATACCCTCTTCTCTTGATATGGTGGAGCAAGGAGATTTTCTGATAGTCGAATCGGGGGTCATTGGGTTCGTTTTGCAATCTGAATCCGGCTGTTGCTTTGGCAGTGTGAGCTGGGATTGCCATCGAATGACAGCCAGACTTATGATCTGATGTATGAGAATTGAACCGTAATCTGCCACCCATAGACCTGATGTAACAAGCTTTGAAGTTTCGGCATGGACGTCCGCCAGGAAAAATAATGTCGCTGAATGTGTCACAGAGGTTCTCGAGCAGTGGGATCGATTGAAGGTCAGTAAACTGTCGGAGAACGTTGTAAACGTGTAGAACAGAGCCGACATAAGTTCGATAGCTGAACAATCGCAGACCGTAGCCGAAAAGCGCCTCGAGCATTTCGAGGATATGAGATCCGGAAACCCAAGGCGATTGAAAGTAGAAGTCGAATACTTTTACTTTGAGAAATCCCTTAAAGTCGAGATGTAAATTTTCTAGGTGGTATGCCAAGGTGCCACGACACCTGCATGGCATGGTCGAGTCGTTCAACACAGCGTATATACTTGGTATGGCCTCTTGTGCGAATTGGAGGGCCTGTAAACGGCATTTAGAAGGCGCGGCTGTAGGTTGCAAGGCAAATAAATAGCTTTTGCATGATTCGAGAAGTAATCGAAGCCCGTACGAACACCGAAGGCAATTGCTGTCGTTTTCGCCATGGGTAAAGAAATACCCTACTTCGGGGTACACGGGTGTCCCTACGCGGATAATGCCGATGTTCAGATAAGTGGCTTGTAAGTGCAGTCCGATGTTCTGCAGCATGACCGTGAGGCACTCCTCGTCGGTTGACCCAGGATCGGTGCTTTTCTGAAGAACAAGGTGCGAAGATCGTTCAAAAGTGGAAAGTGCCTCGCCCCGTCGCCTTTCTGGGCCCTTGTCCTTCATTCTGAGCAGAAGATACCAGGGTTTTTGTAAGGCTTCCACCAGTCGCTTTGTAGGCGACCTCGAACCATCCTCGTCGTTTATCGGTACGCCTAAATCTTGGTCCATTTGCATAAACTTGCTTCGTAGAACTTCCGGATCCGAGATGTCACATAACGTCTTTAATCGATTTTCAATTCCTTCGAACGCCGCAAAAGCTGAATGGGTGACGAAGGTCGCAACTACGAGGGAAATTTCGCCTCGTGCCGCCTGCTCCCAGGAGCGTTGCGTTGCCGTCAGCAAATCGTTCATCTCCTGTACGAGGTGACGTTAGCAAAGTATAACATCACAGCGGATGGCACGTGTACCTGGATTTCCTTGCGAATTTCAAAAGCTTCGCCCAATATATCATCGGCCAGTCGCGGAGGAGGTAGATCCGACGGGCCGGCCTTGCTTTCTCTTGCATCTACGCCACCTTGACTATCACGTAGCTTGTCCTCCAAGGGGCAGTCATGATCAGGGTGGTCATGGTCGGAACAGAGTGCCTTGAATCGGTTCTGTGAGGCTGTCACATGATCTTGAGGCTCCCGACTTGCGTGTGCTCGCGTGCACTTGTCTTCGGTTTTGGCATAACACCCGCAGAGATCGGTGTAAATCTTTGTCAAGCTGCATTTATGACACTGAAGTTAGTAGTTGTATAGAAATGGATCTGTACATTTACCTCGTAGTGAAATACTCGTGATTGGAGGTTTCTTGATCGTCTGCTCCTTGGCTGCTGGCTCTCCGAAAGAATTTGCTCAACTGGGTCCGAGCCGCAATCGCTTCGCGGAAGTGGAAGTCAACGGTGTTAGGCATCTCCACTGCCTTCGTTTGCACGATTTCAGCGAGGCCGAAAAGATCTTTAATCGAGAGAGTCTGCAGATGCTTATACCGACTCGTTCTATGACTAACCAGCCAGGTGATGACCGCTCTAGTGTCTTGCTTGTACTGGACGTAGAGATCGAGAAGGCTCGAAGGGATGCGTCCTTCGCTTGTCTGGTGGGCGGCGTAGTTTAACATGGTCGCATATTTTAGTAAGATATAGATATCTTGATGAAAGAGATACGGGGACCGGTTGAAGTATAGCCAAGCAGTCGTGAATCAATGTGGCTAAAGCACTAATCCCAAACCATGTTCATTTTTGTAGCCGTACTAGACGCAGAGCGACAATTAAATGAAGAAGAAGATGGTTAAGCATCAATGGATCGTGAGACTTATACGTCACAAGAAGCGTTCTGGACCGGAAGTAGTAGCAATATATTAACTCTTATCCCAGACGAAATAAAGAGAAGCCCTCATGTCAGAAGCAGGGGAGGATAACGCAATTATAGACTTGTTAGAGAACCGTTCCAAGAGACAGCGAGGAGTTTGAGGACCTTGTACCCGATGCAATCGCAATAAGGCAGGTGGTACGGGCGACATGAGGACCTTGAGTAAATGATCCACACAAAACTCGAGAATTCAACGTCGTAACCGTGCAAGATGTCATCACGGCGGAATCACAGCTCATGTCTCGAAGCCTAGAGTCGCGCCATACATGACTGGATAGGGAGAATGAGCTTATACAAGATTAGTGGTGTTCGCCGTAAGGGTACGCGTCCTGACTACATCTTGCCATCGGGGAAAGTGGGACGTTCCAAGGCTTTGAATTTGTCCAGTGAAATCATTGCAAGGGGCACGTTCAGAAATAGGCCGTATGTGTGTCCTGAGTACCAACGAGTTCCCCTATGTCTAATTTGAAAAAAAGTCACAAGCAAAAGTACGGGGAGACACAAAGCTTCAGTCATAGACTATCGCAGTGCCCATATCCCCATAAAAGTGCTCATGGCTACAAGATCTTCATATGTTATCCATCCCCGTGGACCTTAACCGGTTACCATTTCTAGCAGCCCGCAATAGTACCAGCTTACGCCCACTTCCCAAGCAAAGCCATAAGCCCAGCACCGAGGAAGACGCAGACTATCATAAACACGAGGCGCCTATTGCTTCTGGTTCTCAATGGATTGAACAGGAAATCTCGTGCCAACAGCTCTACCAAGCCGGTGTAGAGGAGAATGCCTGCTGACATTGAGTCCAAGACTCCCGAGACAACGTTTGCCGTAAACGAGCCAGAATTGTATGTCGTGTGCAGTCCCAGGCCGATTGAAATCGCGATTGGTGTGGTGAGACCATAGGCAGAGCATAAAAGCCACGGTAGCCGACTCCCTGGCTTGAACGGAATAACAGACATGCGAGCGCCGATCCCTAAACCTTCGAACGTCTGATGAAAGACGAGAACGACGTATAGTGTAGCAAATTCGCTTCCGGCTACTCCAAGATTAAGCCCGATAATGACCGAATGGAAGATGACACCGAATTCGAGAATAAGAAAAGCCGCGATCTGCTGCCTGAATGATTGTTCTCGAGCTACGGAGTCGGCCTCAGGGTCGTATTCCTGGAAACCCTTCTCATACGCAACCGCGAAATTAGCGCGTTGGACGTCGAGTGCACGCTGCGCGGAGGAATCGCCACCGTTCTCTTTGGACTCATCGCTCTGGCCGGTGATAGCAGCCCCGATGTCCGTCTCGCCGAGGACGCCGTATTTCATTTCAACATAGCGCTGGGCACCAAAATCAAGAAGGAAGATCATCATGACAGACGTGAGCACAATTGCCGGGCACCACGAGTAAGACGCCCAACCTCCCGTCATGCCGACACAGGTTTGAGGCCCAATCTCGTGGTAAGCTGGGTCGAGTAGATGGATAAATGCTGTGGCGACAATAACACCAGCGCCGAAGTACCGAGCGAAAAGGTAGACATAAAGAGGGATTCGAAGTCGTGGAACTCGTTTTGCGAGGACGGGAAATAAAGTCGCTGCCGAGGAGCATATCATGATAACAAAAATTGCCGAGATTCTTGCTCCCAGGTGGCCATTGTACTCGTTGCTGGAGGCTTGAAGGGCACAGATAACATCCTTTGGATCGGCGGTGCTGAGGTCGACATTGCTAGAATTGAAGCCAGTGCTGCTAAAATCGGTGGAAGACATGGTCTTCGTCTCTTCTGCGTGATAAGTAGAGATTGGAATGCAGGAAGGATATTGGGGGGCGTCGGCGAATTATATGGTCTTGGCGATTTCGGACTATTAAGGATCTTGAGCGAAACACGTGCCTTTTAGGTTAGTTGCATTGAAAAAGGTCCTCAATCAACCAGCAAGGTCCTCAATCGACCAGAAACCCAGCCTTCTTGTTTGGCCCCACCTTGTACTAGTCACAAAACAAAATATTTGGAATCGAAATCGAAATTCGGCCTTCATAAAGCCTTTGTACGACGTTAGATAACCTTGCATATTCATCATATACGAGATGATGCAACAAAGAACGGATACATGTGCAGTTCAGTCTCAAATACTTATCGCTGAGCGAACTCTCGAGTCCCTCGAGAATCTCGAGAAGATCTTCGTAGAGATCTCACCTGTTAAGCTGAATGAGGCCTTACAGGCCTTAACTACATTGAAGCTGTATGAGGAGCAGCAAACCTCATTTTTGGTCGATCCGGATTTCAGCCGAATGCTCAGAATTCATGAAAGGAAGCTTTTAAAGCGTCATATGAAGGGCTTGAAGCAGAGGGATTTGAGGGACTGGTTAGGGAGGGGGTAGGGGGGGGAGGCAGATTTGGTAGGGCCAACTGAGTTGCCTCAGGACCTCAGACGTGCGTGGCTAAGCCCCTGCGGGTTAGCTCTGCTTACTTCGCGAGGTCAGTGCAGCACAGCTTCCGTAGTAAGCAAAGCGCTAACCCGCAGGGGCTTAGCCACGCACGTCTGACGTCCTGAGGCAACAAATGGGGTCTCATATAGGGGTGCTTATATAACAAGGGAACCACTAAACGTTACCCCCCCTTTCATATATCCCCCCAGTTTACTAAGGTATACCCCCCCAAAAAAGGCTTAGTAGCATTATTTATAGGTACTTCATCTTTGGTGTGACTGCCACCAAAATTCCTGTATCTTCGGGTTATGTTTCAATTTGAAAGGCACAAAAAGCACAATAATCTTCAGATACCTGACGTTTGGAGCGATTATCACCTAAATCTATGTACTTTCAGGTAGATTCATCTGAACGGCTCCATAGAAGCCAGCTTCATCTGGAGCTTCCCTCTAATACTCTACTGCAGCCGGAGCTCCACCCTCCCCCCCTACCTCGCCCTCTACCTCTACCGACAACCCCCCTACTGCCTATACATCCGCTCCGCCCCCTACCTCGCCCCCTACTTCGGCCTCTACCTCCACCCCCCGACTGTGTTTGTTGAGTTCCTACCCTCCTCTTCTGCTTGTTGCCTCAAAACCTTCTCCGCACGCTCAAATTGGGAGGGTAATCGACGAGTAGAGTCTTCAAATTGTTGCTCCTGACGTGTACGCGTAGTGGATCTAACCGGCCTTCCTCGCGGTCTCGTGATAGGAGGATTTTGAACTAGTAGCAGTTGGTCAACGGGAATATCTAGTACTCCTTCGGGCTGAATATCGCGACGCGTTCACACCAAAAATGAAGTACCTATGGATATGCTACTAAGCCTTTTTGGGGGGGGGGGTACATGTAGTAAATTGAGGGGGGCATATGTAGTGAAAGAGGGGGTACGTTTAGTGGTTCCCTTAATTAATTGAGTGAGTTTGAGTTTAAATTTTCAAATTATATACGGTTTTTTACCTTGAATAAACTATAATCTCGGACGTTGTGACTTATTATGAAACGCTTTCAAACTATTCCAGAGAATATAAATTTCTGCGCTTCTGTTCTGTCTCTACGCCATTAACTCTATACCTCTTGCCTGTTTACATATCTGGTCGACTCTGCTGATCGAGACTTCTCTGGCAAAAACCAATCTACCACCTTGTCAGAGGGAATTACCCGTGCACTTGATTATACAAGATTGACCGAGCCTACAAAGGCGACGCTACCAGAGGATTCTGAGGAGCCTCCTATCCAGCTGTTGAAAAGAGCACTGTCGACTAAATCTGTGATCTCAAATACGTCAAGCTTTGCCTCAAGGATGCAACGAGTCGCGTTACAATCTGAACTGGAGCGGGAAGATTTAAGAATCATTGGTCTCGGGTCTTGTGGCACAGTTTTTGAGATACCAGGAAGCGAATTGGCATTCAAGAAAGGCACGAGCGAGTCTGGGATCTGGAGAGATTTCTGTCTCACCAATAGAGTCCACAATGCAGTTCAAAATGTGCGGATGATGATGCAAGAAGCCTTCCCGGATTCTACGATTCCGAAGACCCCGCTGTGCCATAACTATCACTCTGCCGACAACGAAAAGTTCTGGTCTAACAACGTAGAACGATTCCCTCCAGGCCGTCGTACGAAGCAACCACTTTTTACGGTGGACCGGATCCTTCCATTACCTCAAAAAGCGAGAGAGGGTTTGATCGAGCTGTACTTTGACGAGGATGAAAAGGCCCAGCAGGAAGCAAAAGATGACCAGGACAACAAGGATTGCCTCGTGCGCATCTATCTTGGGGAGCGAGAATCAATTAGACAACAGTCCGATGTCTACGACACGCTGCGAAACTTCCCCCTGAGACTGAACATGATGGAAGACCTAGAACTTGAAGTCTCGGAGCTGGCCAATGAGATGGCGATTGGTTTGGCTATATTGCATTGGCAGGCTCAGGTGGACGGCATGGACGTGGAATTTGTATTCGGGAGCTCTGCAACTTGGGACACGGAACATCTAATAGGATACGATGATATATCTGCACCACCGCACATGGTGGAGACTACACCGCACACGGTGGAGACTATCAATTTCAAACGCAGAGCATTGCATCTCTGGATGTTTGATTTCGACAAGGCGACCGAGACCGAGCTCACCAAGGACGATGTCGTTACGAAGCTCGTCCCTGCTTTCATCGGCAATGACCCTTACTATCCCATGCCGCAAGTTGACGAGGAGCTGTGGGATGAGTTTTGCGGCACGTACTTGAAGGCCAGTGAGGTAATTCTACAGGGTAAGGGGGTCGATCAACGGGTCAGAAGTTTGCCGCGGCGGTTCCTCGATGAGGTGCTGATGATGTTGAAGAAGCACGAGGATTGGAATGAGAACAACAACATCGTGTTCACGAATTAGATGAACTACTTACCGCAGTAGTGGCTTAAGTAGATTAATGCTACCTTTTTGTCATTCCTTCAGTCCTTCTTTCACAAGTAATAGCTAAATGTCGACAACAATTCGTACAACCAATTGATCCTGATTTTAAATATGTACTTTCGTAAAGACATGCATTTCCAAGTTACAAATTCGCTAGTTATCTAAATAAGCTTTTTCTAGTATGAGTTGAAACTGCGAATACAATTGGTTTTTTTTTAGGTAAGAGACTCAAAGATCCACAATCCCTGAGATGAGCTGGGATCATTCGACACAAGACATTCTAATCGAAGATTCTAAAATACAGAACTTAAAAAAGAAAATAAAGAAGCTGCGACAGGATTGCGGCTTTTGCATACGCTGGTGCTCAGCCCTATGGTGGTCATGTGACCGTGCATCAGGTGACGAGGCCTCAGGTTTGTCTCATTCTAGTCAAGGCATGTGGTATCGCCGTGTCAATTTTGAGCGGCAACGAGTTACGAAACTGGTGCGGTCGAAAAGGTCGCCACAGAACTTGGAATTCCCCACGAAGATGTCAAAACTAGATGTACGCCACTGGAGAAGCAGGAGCACGTCGAAGAGCTGATGCAAAGCGGCAAACAATACCGTTATCTTCTGTGGTGATGGGATCAATGATGACGCCGCTCTTGCTCAGGCCAATGTTGGCCTGCGTATAAACAATGGTACGCGCTTGATGCGAAATGCAGGGAACGCAGTGCTCGTCGGGCCTTCCCTATCCGGCATCCTCGTGCTCATAGACCTGTCCCGTCACTGCCATGGCCAAATGGTCTTCAACTTTGCCTGGGCCGCATTTTATAACGTTTTTGCCATTCTGCTTGCTGCGGGAGCCTTCATAGAGATCCGTCTTACCCCCGAGTATGCCGGACTTGAAGAGGCTGTGAGCGTCTTGCCAGTTCTCTTCGTCCCGATGCATCTGCGGTGGAGACAATATTTGTAAGATTTGGGGTTACGGTACGACAGGTGGACGGACATATCAACCAGCCGAGTCTGGTCCTTCTGATGTTTGACATCGGCTAAATAAACAGGCAGAAGACCTGTGGGCTTCTCGATGGCGGTGAAGGGTTTCCGTCTGTTTGAGAGGCTCAAGTCGAGTTTCCATGCTGGCCCTAGTGGGTTCATCCATCATGGGATGCAGGAAGTTCGAGGCTATTTCGGGCTTGAATACCTAAGTGCCAAGATCGGCCCGGACTTCGTCCCGTAATCACTGGCAACGCAACAGTTTGGACAGTTTGGACCCCGACGCTGGGGACTCATCAATCGTTTTCGATATCGGGCGAGATCGACCCCGCATCTTTATCGGGGCGATAGCGCGCGACGCAGTGATTGGTTTATGCTTTGCCGACGGCGGCAGGTCTGGGCCTTCGCCGACATCCTTCTCAACTTCATTCCGGTGAAATACTTCCTGTTACGGTGGCACTTGGCGAACTCGTGATTGAGCAGACGGTGTGGGGTGTGCGAGGTCCGTCCCATATATATACCAATCCCCCCCCCTCAGCAGGTGAATTCAAAGAACCCAAGAATACTCACCTCGTCACCATCGAACCAAAGAACCATCAAAGTTCACAACGAGGCCAACGCCTATAACACGTTTCCAATACCTCTTCTAACAAGATGGGTCCTTGCTCTTGCTGCTCTCACCCCGGTGACTGCGATGGCTGTGGATGCAGTACCTGTGGCGTACGTCTCTTCCTCCGCATGCTTGAAACCATGGGTTCCCAACGGAAGCAAAACTTATGCACCGTGCAGCACTAAAAGGAGACTTTGTCTCTCCGTGATTCGGCTTCGAATGCACAAATCAATGGCGTACATAGATCACAGGCAAAGACAACGGTCATGGGGTATCTTCGAATAGCTATGAAGGTGGAAGGGGTAATAGAACGATACGCTAGTCACTCTTTCAAAGACCAGGTCAACGATTTGATCCGTGGTTTTTAATATAATGGGCCTGAGATGCGAATGGCATATATGACTTGAATTTATTATTTGATGCTGCAGCCTCACAGTATACTGCTGGAAACAACTCGAGCAAAACGAATGTCACTTGACCCTATGATTATGCGTGTCTATCAAGCTCCCACTGGTGGTTAATGACTGCCTACTTGGTAGTACTTCGACTTTGGGCTTTGGGCTTGTCGTTCTGTCGCTATCGCTTTCCCAAGACTTTGCTTGCCCTCTTCCATCCTCCAATCAGTATGCAGATGTAAAGTTTATCTCTTCTCCCGTCAGCAGTCTAGCAGACAGCCGCCATATACGTTAATGACATGGGGCACTTGAGTATTGGAGTATCCTTGGTGGAAGATAATGTCAGCGGAAACATGGAGTGCTCCAATTTTATCCGAATCACGTGCCACTAGGGGCAGGCAAGTACTTTGGTGGTGTAATCTTGGCTCTGTCCATCCCATGATTGCCGCCCCTGTAGCCTGGCGGAAACCACTCGTCATCCATCTTCCCCATGGCCGCACCGTTGTCGTCCGGAAACGAGGCGAGCACGTACTTGCATTTCCTGAAGTGGCGCGCTAGATTGGAACCACGGGGGAATAGTTTCACTCTACCATTCCGATTGCAGAATTCACATTGGAACCGCTCGGCTCCATGTTTCTCATCTTTATGCCTTTTCAGATTCGCGGCGCTGGTACACTGGTGGGCGCAGATACTGCAATCGAACGCTTTTCTCCGTAGGTGGAAATTCGTGAAATGTTCCTCGAGGACTTTGGCGGCAGCGAAACTTTTGAGGCAAGTTGGACACTTAAATGGGCGGTACCCGCTGTGACCCCAGGTGTGGCGTTGAACATTGTTGGCGTAATGGTGCGGGCTAGCCCCGAAGATGCCCACACGGCATCCGAGCCAGCGGCAGAAGACCTCACTCTTAACACCGTGCGCGGTTTGTAGGTGTTCGTGCAATTCATCGCCCAGCGGGACGACATGCCCGCAGGGTTGACCATTCCCGTCCACCCATTGGCAACGTGCGGAAGGAGCGATGGACTTCTTGTCAGCAGGATTTTCCACGTCTGCGTCGAAACCGGGGGGTCGGGCATTGCCAGTAGACACCGTTGGCCCGCCATTGTCCTGGGCCGTATCTGTAGACTTTCTGCGAGAGACGGCTTTGAGCAGGGGCCAAGTAGGTGAAGAGTTGCCGGTCATCTGCCCACCGCCGAATGAATCCTGAGAGAGAGGGGCACATATAGATGCTGTGCGATCCGCAGCAGTCCTAGTCCTGAAAGAGGACATCAGGACAGAGTTAGGTCTGTCAACGTGGCCATCATCGGAACAGAGTGAAGTCCTTGGTGGCACGTGCCCAGTTGGTGCTGGCACACTAGCATCATTCGAAGAGAGGTCAAGGCAGTTAGATTCAACAAAGGCTTTCTGCATTGGAAGACGAGGTAAGCAGTTGCCAAGCCCAAACGTTTCCGTCGTTTGGTCGCCAAAGAGCTCAGTATCAAAGCCAGCAAAGCTTGAGTTATTCAGATCTCTGCGATCAAACCCATCGCAATCGATGCAGAACCCGCAATCCAACAAACAATCTTCTAAACAGTCATCATAACACTCTTCGTGATCAGAGCACGTGTCGCAAATAGTCTTCGAGCACTGAGGGTCGAGACATGCAGGAGATATATAACATTGACTTCTTTCGGATGGGGTGGGGCAGGCCGGGTACTCGCTGCTACACAAATCGCAGGCTGGATCGGATTGGTGATTTGACGAACTAAAGGATCCCGACTTCGGATGAACGGTCTCGACAAAGTCATAACATGAACGTACAGCTGATGGAGAACAATCGCTGGAGGCTGCGAAAGTTTCCTGGTTCGAGTGATCGACTTGATGCTTGTTGTCCCGCAATAGCGCATAAATATGCTGTGGCGGATTCTTGAAGGGTGGAAAAGAGTTGCTGGTAGACGTTCTTTCTTGGCGAGAAAGATTGATTGGATCTCGAGGCATCAATAAACCTGGGCGAGAGGTGCGGAGGGTACTGATACCGGTTTCCTGCGTAGGGTGGTTCAACATCGACAGTCTCTTCGCAGTAGTTTAGTGTTGGCAGAAAAGAAGAGTCTGTTTGAGTTTCGAGGAGTTTAGAAAGAGTTGCCTTATTCCGTAAATACTCACTAACGAAGTTACTCGATGCTTAGTTCTGCCAGGAGTATTAAAGCAGACTAGATACTTGCATGGATTTCACATGAACAGTTAGGTTTGATAGAACATGAAGTACCTTAGCTGCTAAATCCGCTGCGGGCCCGGAGTTAAGAGGCTAGGCGCAAGCGATCCACTAGTGGCTACGACTCATGGTGCCAATAAGCTGCCGCCGACAAGGTGGGATATATAGGGTGTAAATTTGCAACCACGACTCCACGAGGGCTCTCCGTAATACCCGCAACTGGTGTTAAAGGGATTGGGGAAATTCTCACGTAGCAACAGAGTGTTAAGGTCGATAGATTATGCGAGACATAAATCACAACGCGCTGCATTCCCCATCGGGAAAGGGGAGGAACTGTCCTTTAGTTGGAAAACAAGCCTTTTGTAACAAATGCTTTCCCCGTTGTTGTCCTCATCATCACTCCACTATGCGCTGGTTAAATTTGGTAATTCGTCACTGGGAACAGCGCCGAGTTCTGTGCTTGTCGTTCGATCGATTGGAAACCAAAATGCGATTCGCGAGCTCTCCAGTCCAGTCCAGGGCATGAGCCTGATAGAATATGTAGTTTCAATTTCGCGAAAAATGATTACGTAGTAGGGTTAGCGTACATACAAGATCTGCGCCCCCCGCTACCTATCGCACCGCATCGCATCGCGCCAAAAGATTGGTGCAGAACTGTGATGGACGGCCGATTTTAAATCAATGCGGTTTAGGTTTCATTACATAGGAGATGGCATTCAAGTCTCGCACGTACAGTCGCTGAGCGTAGTTTTTGAAAAGCTGGTGGAAAGAATCGTGAATGTGTATGTTAGAGAACGGTGCAAGTACATGGCAGCAAAGCAGGCGAAGAAGTAGGAGTGGAACTTGTTATTTACTTTATCCATAGACATTATATACTCTGTTCATCGTCTCCATACCCCCTCGCCCAGCCCCTCCAATGCATCAAATCTATATACAACCATAACCATCAACGATATTAATACCAGCAGCGCGATGTGGAAGTTCGACAGCGTCGGCAATCTCTGCACCCTGTCAATCTCCTTTAACTTCTTACCCTCACCCCCAACACCCCTCGCCCACGGCTTCCCCACCCCAAATTCCTCCAGCACTTGCTCACTCGTGATCTTGCTCCCTGCCAGCACAATCGGAACGCCCGTCCCCGGATGCGTCGATGCCCCCACAAAGTGCAACCGGTCAATCGACGGGTGCTTCGTCGACGGCCTGAAGGAGAGAACATTGAAGAAGCTGTGACTGAGCCCCAGAATGGCGCCTTTGTCCAGGTTGAAGACGTCCTTCCAGCTCTGGGGCGTGTTGACGATTTCTCGGATGAGGGCTTGCTGGAGGCCGCGAGCGCCGGTGCGGGCTTCGATGGTGGAGAAGACGGTGTTACGGGCTTTGGCGACCATGGCTTCCCAGTCTTGTTTGCTGTGCAGCTCGACTCCTTTCCCTTCGTCCTTGTCTAGTAGATGCCCGACGGGGACAAGGACGACGATTGAGTCTTTACCGTCTGGCGAGGCGCTGGGGTCGATCCTCGAGGGTACGTTGACGTAGAAAGATGGTTGTTGAGGTATGAGTTGTAGCTTGAAGATGTCATCAAAGGACTCGCGGTAGTCATCTGCGAGAAAGATATTGTGTGTGGTTAATTCGGGGACTTTGCGATCCATAGCCCAGTAGAAGGATATTGAGCTGCAGCTCCCCGGCCGCTTTAAGAGTGACTTTGCTCTTGAAGAAGGGGGTAGAAGATTGTTGTAGGCGTAGACAAGATCAGCATTCATCACCACAACGTCGGCTGTCAATGATTCGCCGGTGCTCAAAGTGACTCCTGTAGCGCGGCGGCCTTTGGAATCGAGGTTTACTTTAGAGACCGAAGTTGAGAGACGATAGGTGACGCCTAAACGCTCTCCAACTTTGACAAGTGCGTCAATGACTTTGTGAAAACCACCTTTGGGATACCAGATCCCCTCGGCAAGCTCGGTGTACTGGAGAAGAGAGTAAGTCCCAGGGGCGTTAAATGGAGACATGCCCATGTACATGCTGCCAAAGGTGAAGACGCGGCGGAGACGTTCAGTCCAGAAATACTTCGATGCGCGGGAGTAGATGCTTTCGAACGGATGCAGTGCGAAGAGGTGTCGGAGAAAGGAAGGCCGCGCCATGGAGAGGAGAGATGTAAAGTTCTTCCTAAGCACCTCTTTGACACTGATCTCATAGTGGCGATGGGCTTCTTGCAGAAACCCTAGGTAGCGCTCGAAACCGTCTTTGCCTTCCCATTTCTCCACCTCGTTCTTCATCCGAGCCACATCCGTGGAGAGCTCAAAAGATTCGCCGTCACTGAACCAGAGGTTGTAGTTGGGCTCACATTTCATAAGCTCCACACCTTCAGCTTCAAGAGACGTGTCGAGGTCGTAGAAAGCTTCACGAAAGAGGTGTGGGAGGAGAAGGAGCGAGGGGCCTTGGTCGAAGCGCTGACTTATATTAGTGAGCAAGAAGACCATCTGTAGAGATGGTCTTACATAGCCATCGTAATGTATTAACGAGCATCTTCCGCCCGTAAAGGCGTTCTTCTCAATGATGGTAACTTTCAAGCCAGCCTTTGCAAGCCGGGCTGCTGTGGCAACCCCACCGACGCCAGCGCCTGTAAAGAAGCAAAGTATTAGTGAAACTCAGGGTGGTATGAGATAAAGGTGTTATAGGATAGCATACCTACGACAATAGCAGTCTTCTGGCCTGTTCTCTCACCCATCGCATGTCCAAGAATTCAAAGGTTGTCTGCCACATGTTGAGGGCTTGATGAAGCACATTGACTCTCGTACTAGATCCACTAGCGAAGGAAGCCCTAATGACGTCTTTCACCTTGTCTCATTCCGCACCCGCGGTCTTCATTCCGCACCGACGAGTTTCATAAGACATGGGTTACGGCAGGTGGTTGTTTACCAGTTTGGTGCTAATATACAACAATGAACAAAGTGGTATCTCGAATATATACAGGTCCCATTACAACAACGAATCTTCCTAATACACCTTGCTCCTATATGCTCGATTATTTTCATTGATTTAGGGCTTTCCAAGCAACCTGCAGTCTCCTCAGTTTGGGCACTGTGGCTCTCCCTGCCTTGACTTTGTACCCTGGTTTTCGGAGAACCCTGCCAATCTCGACATAACTTTCGACTGCTACGCGCATTGGGCCTCGTGCCTCAAGCGGTAGCTGTTCAATGGCTCCCTTGGCTTCAGAGTAGATGGCGAACGCGCTGTCGAGAAGTCGTTGCCGGAGTACTTCGGCCTGACTGCTGGTATGATCCTTGAGGATGTCTCCTGGATTTATATCCTCGTCTTTCAGCCAAGATGTAGGAAGATAGACACGATTATTGAGAGCATCCACTGTAATGTCTCGGGCAATGTTAACATATTGCAACGCGATGCCCATTTGAGCTCCAGCATGGACTATATCTTGGCGCATATTTTTAGGAGTAACAACAGTAGTGTGGTAGTATACGAGCTCTATGCATGATTCTGCAACCGTGCCAGCGACTCGGGAGCCATAGACTTCTAACGTAGGTTCGTCCTTGATCGGAAAAGGGTTGTCGGAGGAGGAGAAATGCAGATCTGTCCCGAAGCCCTTCACCAGGTCATAGAGTGGGGTAGGGGAGAGATAGGATATTGGAAGTAGGAGGAGGGCTGCATGTGCATCAGACGGAAATGTATTCCTAATGAATGTATCTTTCGTGACAGTCTTTTCGGAGGATTCTGCGCCGTAGGCAATATCCAGAAATTGGGTGAGTTGGCGGATCCAATGGTGCGCCTCCGAGATACTGGCAGCGTTGTCGACAAGGTCATCCGCAACCCGGCAAAAAAAGTATAATAAGATCATATCGATACGCAGGCGACCTTGGAAAACCCCACTTGCTAGATAGAAGCTCCTGCTCTTAGCTCTAAGACGCGCCAGCGCTTGTTGTAACCCGGCTATTCGATCGTCATCGTATGCGCTGGTAGGTGTGAGGAGGCTACGGACAAGAAGAACTGGCGTTGGTAAGGAGGGTACTGAGGGGAAAACAGACGGGAATGTCTGCAGGATAGCCAGAGCATTGTCGAAGGCGACCAGACCAAAGACAATAAGGATATTGGTTACAACGAAAAAAACTGCCTCCTCGATTTCTAGCCCGTCCCAAAGGTGCACACCATATTTCGTCCCTGACTCAATGACCCAAGTGCCTCGTCTCAAAGCAAAGGTGTCGACGATCCATAGATAAATGGTCGGTAAGGCGATCGGTAGGAGGGTGTTCGAGAAAGGGAGTTCTAGTAGGAGTTGATGCGCAAGGCCCCTGTCAGCGGTTAGTAGGTTCCTTGCCCTCATTGCGAGCGTTGAGTTTGTACCAAAGTAATAATACAAAAGGCCCAGCCCACACGAGTATCAAACCCATGTACAGCCCCTCACCTCCATTCAAGATCATCAAAGCACCAGAGACAATTGCAACCACTATTGCCCAAGTGCCAACCCATCTCCACAGTCGTAACCGTCTTCCGTTGTTCAGCAACTTTTTCCCTCGAAGGTAGACAGGGTGAAATGTGGGCTTGCTGATTATTAAGTATAGTAGAGAGGTGTTGTAGGTTTGGATGATGAAGAAAAAGATTTCCTCGGCGGGTATTCTAAAAAGTGTAGGCCCAATTATAACATTGCTTGGATAGGTCCATATTCGATTGTGTATTAAGTAGGAGTCCCAAGGGGTTGTAGAGACAACAGCGATCTAGAGAATCTGAGCGCTGGGTCCTGGAAGATTCACGGATCGTGGACTTACGGCTATCAGAAACAGTACTTTATAAACGTCGATTTTTGTCCACAGAGGGTAGAAAAGAAAGCTCAATGCTATCGCAGGTGGGATCGTGTATTGTAGATGACTGTGAAGCACTGTTAGGTTGCCTTTGAGCCCACGGAAGCTGTTGCTTACTTACACCAATGCATAATCGTAACCCATTTCTTGTGATCATTGACGCGAGGAAGTTGCTGGATTCATACTCTCAAACACATTAAGTACCAACAAAGTGGGGAACGGCAAGTGAGGAGAATGTAGTACCGTTGGTGCGAACACTTTAGGCAACAACAATGGGTTCTCAACTCCTCTGTATGTTGGGTAATCTGTTGATGCTTTCAAACTTTTGGCGACATCGATGGGTTCATTCCTTTTCGCGGGCGAACCTTGTGTGATTTGTGAGTAAAGGTACACAGTACATCGAATCCTAACATTTGATGTGATTGTAAAAGCAGCACCGGGACAAGCTGCCCTGGCGCGGAGTCGATATATTCCGGACCGTGTGCCGAGGGGTCTATGACATCATGGGAATGACCAAACAAAAGCTGTTCAAGAATTACCACTAGTGGCTGCAGCTGCAGGTGATGTGATGCATTTAGGATACCTTACCTTAAGGTACTTACTGTATGGGCAGAACTCTAACGAAATACATTACGGAAGTATTACTCGTTCATTCTGCAGGCTGCAGCATTCTTCCGCGAATTCCCGCCGTCAACTTTTTGTGCTTCGCACATGACCAGGGCTTTTTCACATGTTTTGATCCATGCCCGCCAGTTGGCAGTTCCCAAGGAGGGGAAGAAGATCGGATGGCTACGTCTCGACAGTTTGTTAACAGCTTTGAGGATGTCGGGGCGCCTTATGAGTGTTTCTAATCTTTGCTATTTTGAACGACTAAAGCTCGGTCCATCAAATCTATCACCATGGTTAAAGCCAGTAGTGAGACAAAAGCCCACCCTCATCCGTAAGATGCTCTTCGGTTCTAAGACTGTCGTTGGCACTCACCTCGTATAGATACCTCTCGGGCAACTTCGCGCCCGTCCACCGTGTCCAGCGTTTGACTCCATGCACATACGGTGGGACCATCCCCAAAGAGCTTGCTGGTGGTGAATACATCCGCAATGGAGGAAATCCGGTGACAAATGAGGCATTGGGTCGAGACGCACATTGGTTCGATGGAGATGGTATGCTTAGTGGCGTAGCCTTCCGACGCAGTGACGAGAAAGACACTGTTCAGCCGGAATTCGTCAACCAGTACATTTTGACGGATGTTTACCTGTCAAGCGTGACATCGACAGTGCTCGAAACACCCATTTTGCCTAGTATTGCAACGCTCGTCAATCCTCTCAGCTCCTTGATAACAATCATCCTCCGCATCTTCCGCACTATTGCACTTGTTATATTGTCGCATCTGCCAGGGTCGAAGCAAGCTATAAGGAAGATTAGTGTTGCGAATACGTCCATTCTCTATCATGACGGCCGAGCATTGGCAACGTGTGAAAGTGGACCGCCGATGCGAGTAGCGCTACCTGGTCTCGAAACAATTGGATGGTTCAACGGAAGGAAAGCCGAGGGGGAGGTTGATGATAACCATACCCCTGGGTTTGGAGGAAAAGGGCTGCTCAGTTTTATGAAAGCGTGGACGACTGCACATGTAAGATTACTGGTAGGTTGTTTACGGGTTGTGTTACTGACCGTACGTAGCCTCGAGTTGACCCTAACACGTCCGAACTAATCCTCTATCATTCGACATTTGCACCGCCCTATGTGCATTACTCCATCGTTGCCCCCTCTTATGGCGGGGAGAAGGGAAATGGCCTCAAAAGGCAAGCCGCCAAACTCAATACTCCTGTCCCTGGTATAAAATCCGCCAAGATGATGCATGACTTTGGTGTATCAAGCAGCCACACAATCATAATGGATCTTCCCCTATCGCTGGATCCTTTAAACCTTGCGAAGAACAAGCCAGTAGTAGCTTATGATCCAACCCAACCCTCACGTTTTGGTGTATTCCCACGGTATGAGCCAGATAAGATTTGCTGGTATGAAACAAATGCCTGCTGCATTTTCCACACTGCGAACTCATGGGAATCCACCTTCACCAACTTTGGAACAGTGCAGCAGGAATCCAAAGCCGTAAACATGTTGGCATGTCGTTTGACTTCGGCTGCACTTGTGTTTAGTGCCGGTGATTTAGCGGCGCCAGTTCCTATCTATCGCCTACCAGCTCGCTATCAAGAGGAAGAACAGTGCCGCCTGTACTACTACCAATTCCTTCTACCCCCAGATCCAGAGCAGATCAGATCTCAACACTTCGGAAGCGGTGTTGTAGATAATGCATCTTATAAAAAAAACCCTATCAAGTATCAATGGGCGCTTTCGGCCATACCGTTCGAATTTCCCTCTGTTCGAGATTCTGTGTCGATGTCCGCTGCAAAGTATATATATGGCTGCTCAGTGTCTGGTTCGTCGTTTGGAGCAGCACTTGGCCGAGCCGTCAAAATCAACTCTCTTGTCAAGGTCGATGTGGAGACTCTGATCGAGCGAGGCCAAACTAATCCACCGACGCCCATAACTGGATGCGTGGACACGAGGAGTGTAGCAGAAATCCTAGCAAGTAAAGACCCCAAGGATCCGATCAAAATCTTTATGATGCCCGAGGGTTGGTATGCACAGGAGTCACGCTTTGTGCCTCGTACAGATGGCACAAGCGAAGATGATGGATGGCTGTTAAGTTATGTGTTCGACGAGTCTCAGCTGGGTGAGGACGGCGAATGCCTACCAGGTGCAAAAAGCGAATTATGGATTATTGATGCAAAGAACATGAACGATGTCGTGGCTAAGATCCATCTCCCGCAGAGAGTACCATATGGCCTGCATGGCAATTGGTTTACAGAGGAGAACATCCTGAACCAAAGGCCTGTAGAGAGGGTGAGAACTTTACCCAAAGCGGGGGAATCCAGAATTCCATCATCACCAGCCTCGAGATTTTGGATGGCGTCTAGGAAGGCCTTAGAGACTTGGTTGGCCTGATATCAGCAAACAAAGCAAGTCTCAAGGTCTCTGTTCCGACGTTATCCCGACGAGCTACAGCTTTTCGACCAATGCTAGTACGTCATCCAACATCATCCGTGACACATCCTCCGATCCTACTTGTATGTTCGGGGTCGGTTTAAAGGAGAAGTGTGGGCAGACTCGCATCAGAGTCCGACATATTATTGGAGCCAGATGGCCATGTCAGTTCCTCCTGCAGGCTTCTGATCTCTCAGGCAGAGGAGATGGGAGGCTCTCTACTTAATATGCCGCCAACCCGAACAATCTTTAATGGGATCAGACTTCGTTGATCGTAATAGACAACTGTAGCCAGTCCTTAGGGTAACAGACATCGCTTCATACGACCCAGCGCATATCGTTAGCGGAATATTACGGATCGTAAGGTAAACCCTCTTCTCCCAGTAACCTCCTAAAGGACATTACTAACAGAAGTTGGTGCTCAAGCACATGCTTCATCGAAACAAAGTCCAAGACTTGAATGAAGCACTTAACAGACTATAGAATAGATCCATTAGCCGTGGTCTGAGACTCTGAGTACAATATATCCACTATTCTAACAGCTACGATTTCTCGACTTATTCGAGCACTTTGATTACTTTGTACGACTTGGATTATACTCCCATCCCTGTTTGCGGTTTCTTGTAATAGATTCACCTAATGGCTCCTTATCGTACCACGTGGCTTTTCCCCCTCTCCAGCCTTCACAATCGGTCATGATCTCACTTGCAACGCCTTACCAAAGATATTTTCACATCTCCTAATAAAGGTGTCCTCTCTTCTCCTTAATTTCATCCTCACCCTGTTTTCTACTAGCCAGCTCGGTCGAATCCACTCCTTCATCGCCCCCTACACTCTTTACACGCTCTTGGACACTCTACAGACAATACAATTATCCTCAACGCCAGCATGCATCTTCAGCATGTCTCTGCTCATCTTTTAGCCAGTGTTCTTGTACTTTGCTCCGTAGCCCAGGCTATGCCCGTCCCAGAACACTTCAGCAATGTCCTGAAGCGTGTTTTAGGTATCTCCCAAACCCGTTCAACTCAAGTATAGTATCTCGCGAAAGAAGCTCACAAGGTGTTCAGAGACCACCGCCTTTGAGACTGAACCTGCCGCCGAAGTCACAGAAGATATCTACACTCTGCTGGGCCACTTCCACCTTCCGGTCGAACAACTCAAGTTCTCTCCCCACTCTTTGTCCCACCGCTCAGCTGGTATACTTGCTCCTTCCTTATTTCCCCGCCTAGATCTTCTTTACTAATGCCCTAACAGAGCATGCCATCCAATCCACCTCCACTGATTCTCTTGTCTCTGGCCGCAACCCTTCGATTGAAGAAATCGAATCCTTGTTCCATTCTCTGCTGAAAAGAGGCATGGATTTGAACACCGCTGTTGAGAGAGCAATGCCGGCGCTGGAGGAGGGAGGGTGGGAGGCGTTTGTTAAGAGTGTTAAGGAGGAGATGGGGCAATGGGTTGGACCATTGGGGCGCGAATGGGGAAATTAGGGTGTTTGGCTTGGTTGCGACGGAGACTGCTGGCTAAATCGGGTTGCTTGGGTACAGTACAGATTGGAGGATTCGCTCTGCAAAGCGACTAAAAATGGTGGGCTAGATATGCTATGGATACTGCTTTGGGTTTCCAATAGAACATACTAATGCTTTTGCAAAGTCCACTCTACCCTATATATGGTTTCAAGAATCTTGAGCAAGAAACGTCTTGATGATGTGCCAGAAGCAAAGTTACAGGAAGCTTACGCAAATGTAACGAAAGTTCTATGAGGCACCCCAGATTTTCTTTCCATTGCATTGCCCTAAATGTCAACTAGAATCAAGAGATGAGAAAACATCAGCAGCCACAGCCGGTTTAACATAGTGACTTAACCTCTGCCTTGCGACTCTGTCCTCAAGCCCAGCTTTCACAGTATTGCATCACAATCCCACTATACTCTAAAGCCTTGTAACACCTGAGTACCTGGAGTAGGACCAAATGATTGCGAGATTACACCGGCTATGTATCTATGGGAACAACAGGGACAAGTTGCAAGTATAAGACATCCGAGATCCTCGAAAGAGTCACGGAAATCTTCTTGAATTATTGCCGCGTAACGACAAGCGCCGGCTAGTAGGGTGCGGCACAGTACTTGGCTCTTAAGTGCAGGTCTCATGGTCTTTCCCAGAGATCCAGCTGCTTTCCAGTCAAACAAGGTGAACTGTCCGAATCACATTCATTTCGTCTCATATCTCGATTTATCTCGTTTAGTAGTCAGAAGTCTTGAATTATGGTATGGGTCATGTTTGCTCCCATTGACCTTTGTTTGGCTCTTCTCTCTCTGCTTTCCATAATATTTTGCAGCTATGAGTCCAACTTATTTTTTCTATTGCCATAGATGTTCCCCATAATGATGGTGGAGGCGTCGTTCTCTACTTGCTTGCTCTAGGTCTTTCCCTTATGGCTGATGTAGAGACCTAGGGATTTCTTATTGGCCTGAGGCCTTTGCTGGAAGGGGTGAACGATCGGTGTCCATTATGCAGGGTACCTAGATCATTATCGCCTTTCCTTGCTCCAGTATCTCGATTAGAGCGTTCCTCCCTGCCGACTGAAATCTCCCCTAGAAAGCTCCGCCTGTGTATTCCTCCTGTGTTGGCTAGAGAGATCTTGAACATTTGCTTCGCAACGAAAACCCTTCCGCTCAAGAGACTCAGCCACTTACGCACGTAGAGACTTCTAGGTGATGTGCTGCCCAGAGTGGAGTCTTCTGCCAGATCAGGTTGTCATTCTTTTCCCAGTATTGAGTAGCACCATCCATTCCCTTCAGCTCCTCCCCGATTCGAACACTCAACGATGCTTGTGGTGTTCCCCGGATTTCTGATATAGAAAGAGGCAAATACAATATAAGCAGGTAAGTCATCGGTGGTCAGCAAACTAAGGGGTAATGGAAACTTACAGGATGCTCAATCGTATCTCATTATTTGACATGCAGGTGCCACTGCATCGACTACAACTGAGCAGCATCCGCATCAATCTCAGAGACCCTACTCTGAGTGTACCTTTTTCTTTTAAACATGTGATTCATAGTCACGATATCGCCCCGTAATATTCGATTGATACATGATAACATTCGTCTTCTAACGTGCAAATACTGCGTAAATTTCCCTTAGCTAGTCAACCGGGAGAAAACCCGTATTATTGGTGCCCTAGTCAGCAAATCACCGCGCTGCCCCCACGAAGACTTCACTTTACCATCGACTATGTACGATCTACATGACCCGCAACCTGTTACTGGCTTTGAGATTGTCTGGAAGGCCTTACTTATCATATTCTTGGCCCCCATATACTTGCATTGGCATCCGTCTCGTGTGGACATCACTGCTTCTAAAACCGCCTGGAGCAGAACCTTCTAGTTCAAGCTCACAGTGCTCGGAGCAATACACCTCCATATCTCGTGGCACGAGTAGCCTTCATCCTATGAATCACCGCAAGCCTTTATGAGCAGAGATCCCATCGTCCTATGAGACATCCATTGCTGCCTTTCGCTGTCCGGAACCAGAGACTCACTTTTACTGCATTGACCTCCCCACCAGACCTCCCGGTGTTGATATCCTGGCTTTGGAAACATCATCAGTAGGCTCACGGTATGTGCCTTCGGGCAACACTTGCAAGGGCAGATATTGACAAGAAAGAGGTAAGAGAAGCCTGGAACAAAGTGATTTCTAAGGAAACCCCCAGGAAGTGTAGAATTGGGAGGGAGACCTCATTAGTGGGTAACAGGAAAGGCTAATATCTCCAGCTAAAGGCTCCAGATAGAGGATTTCGAAAAGAGGACGTCCGCACAAAGGAACATATCTCAATGATACTAGATGGCACCTTAGGCGTATGGCTCATACTCAGTTGAAGCTCTTGGTAAGGCATAGCCGTCGGTATACTTCTTAACTGGACGTAGGAGCCGCTCAAGTGGCTATGTTCAGAACAAACCGCTTTTACTCTTCGGATAATAGGAAAGGCGTGGCATCCATGATCGATTCTTGACTTTGCGAACCCCAACTCCTCGATCAACCTTCGGTTTCGCGTCGACGGGCAACCTCTTGGATCCATGCTGGGCTCTCGAATGAGGTAAGAACTTTTTTGATGGCACTGCTATTGAAAAGATGGGTTAGGAGCTACAAGGGGTGCCAGGAGCAAGCAGCCACAAGTGCATGATTGAAGATCCAGGTAAGATACGGATGCCGTGGAGAGGCCGGATGACCTCTGCAAGTGTATTACTCTATTTTAACATGGGCGTTTGAATGCTTTCGCCGGAGACATTACTGTCAGCACGAAGGACAATACCAGAACGGCTTCCACAATTTGAAGATACTTTCCCATACTAGGCTTCTCTCTGAGGACCGAAGCTTTTCCCCCAGCTGCCACAGTTTCTGCGGTAGCTCCCGCTATGTGGTGGTTCAAGAGATGGGTGCATGGACCCCAAGTCCTTAGGAAACGTCACACATAACGGTTCATCTACGACCAAAATAAGAGATGGCAACAAAATCAAGCAAGGACGAGGATTGGCCGTCGCCACGGAGCAGTTTGATCGACAGTGAGGCTCTCAACGTCCTTATTCCATGAGCAATACAATTGCTGCTCCCGCGTATGTGTACGAACTTCAGGAGCCTATACGCCAACCAACACCTTCAAAGCCTATGAACCCATGCCCAAGTTTTCATAATGGAAACGAATACCCACGTATATCTGGTTGGCCAATACTACGCTATCGCGCAGGCTTGGTTGAGTACTTCAGAGGGTAGAGTATGAGATTATTCCATAGAAAGACTAACTGAAGTAAAGGACCAGAGTCTAGAAAATAGAAACTCCGAAGGTCGAGGTAGGAAGAAATCCTACCTGTGGGTATTGAGATATAACTTATCTTGTAGAATTCCATTAATTTCCCCAGCGGAAGTAGATCATCGTAGAAATGCAAGGCTCCTAGATAGCTAAGACTTCTTGATAGCTAGTATCCCGCCAGAGTCGAGTATGAAGCCTAGGATAAGAAATTCACCACCGGTTGATAATGGATGAGGAGTGTTATCCTACCCACGTGAACCCCAAGCTGTTCTTACTAGCTCTTCTGTAGGCTTTCCAAGGTCTAGCCAGTGATGAATTGTAGCTCTTTGAATGACGAGACCTAGAGACGTGCCGTCCGTTGCAAAACTTCACTATAAGAACTCTAAGCGAATTAATATAAAAACCCCACAAACCTCCCAAGTTCTCCCACATCTTTACACAACATTCCCACCTCATCAACTCCGAACCTTCAAGCCCTGCACATCGTTGGGGCTAAGGTAGTTCCATAAGTAGAAGCTTACGCTGGTCTCGCACCCGTCATATCAGACGTTCAAGCTATTGTTGATCTGTTGCAAAGGTGAGTCGAAACTTCTTAGACCGCTTCCAACGTTCCGCCTTCGGCATCAACTGCCATACCTGCTGCTGTACTCTATCCCTTTACCTTACTCATAGCTGCACCTCTCAACTGTCCTCACCATGTCATCAGCATCATCACTCCATCTGCCATCTTTCCTTACTACATCATCACTCCCACCATCCGTAACGGACGCTGAGTTGGTGAGGTAGGGTAAGACTTAGCCTAGAGCTGAGTGTGTTAATCACTCAGCCAAGGGCCCATCTGAATTTTCTATACCTGGCACTGCTTGCTCCTATGTCATCAAGTCATCAGCACACAATACACATTCGGGGCAACCACATCTTTGACCCGTGTTTGGTTTTTTCAGACCATACGCAGCTGCTTTGAAGCCTGTCAAAGCTCCGCGATCCCCGCACCTTATTACCATGCCCACCATAGACACCTACTAACCGCTGATTGGATTCCGCGCAGAGAATCCCTCATCAAGTACCAAACCTGAAACACCAGAAGCCATGTCCCCAAGTGACAATGGCGCCGTCCTGACCGACGTCACACAGAGTATGGCCAATGCCACAATCAAGGATGAGGCCGCAAACCAGCGGTCCCGCGAACACGGCTGGAGCGAGCCGCAGAAGTACGACTACAAATCGTACAACGCCGGGACTCGCGAAGAGCGTGAGGCCGTTGAGGCAGCGCATGAGCTTCCTGCGTGGGCTTCAAACGCCATCAAGTATGAGTGGAAAGAGGAATATGGTGACGTGGGACCGGAGCACAAAGAACTAGAAAAAATGCTTTTTCAAGATCAGAATAGGATGGAATCTGGAATTGAATTTGACAAGTACTTATATTCATATTGTACTCAAACACTAAAAGATCCCAGAAACTGACATACCCATTCAGGCTTACGGGGATTGCGGTTACTGTCGAGAGTGATGCGAAGATCAAGCCTGTAGCTACGGTAATGTCCATCACCTCTCCGCTGCCATCACAGCTAACAGTAATCTTTAGTTCCAAGACGCTGGGTTGCATCCGGTCATGCTAAAGAACATTGAGCTGTGCGGCTACAAGGTTCCCACACCTATCCAGGCCTACTGTCTGCCATCCATTTTGATGAGCCGTGACGTAATTGCTGTAGCTCAAACAGGTATGTTTCAACCTACTACTGAATATTCGTAAATAGCTGACCAATATATGCAGGTTCTGGAAAGACGGCAGCCTTCTTGATCCCAACGTTATCAAAGCTTATGGGAAAGGCCAAAAAACTCGCGGCAAAGCGCCCCAATATCACCAAAGACTGGGATTCAGTCAAAGATGGAGTTCGTGCTGAGCCGTTGATACTGATTGTGGCGCCGACGCGTGAGCTGGCCACGCAAATTTTCGATGAAGCACGTCGCCTGTGCTATCGATCAATGCTCCGCCCCTGCGTCGCTTATGGCGGTGCACCAGCCCGCGACCAAGTGGATGAGCTCAAGAAGGGATGCGATATCCTGATCGCTACTCCTGGTCGCTTGATTGATTTCATGGAGCGGGGACATGTTTTGTCGCTCAGCCGCGTCAAGTAAGTTCCAGTCAAGACACATCTTGAGGTAGCCTCTTTAACGCATATAGATATACAATCATTGATGAAGCGGACGAAATGGTACAGTCAGACTGGATGGATGAGATGAGGAAGATCATGAGCGGAGGTGGTACGTATAGCTCGGTTCGTTGCCATTGCCGACGCTGACATTATCTCAAGACAATAATGAAGACGCCGATCATTTGTTCATGATGTTTTCGGCAACCTTTCCTAAGGGTGCTCGAACATTGGCTAGGGAATACATGTCGAAGGATCACATCCGTATTCGCGTAGGACGTGCAGGCAGTACGCACTCCAATGTTACTCAGAAGGTAAGTTCGGCTTAGCCAGATCCTTGAACCCTTTACTGATCGTTCGTTTGTCTAGGTGCTCTTTGTCGATGAGGCTAAGAAGCGCGAGTGCCTCTTTGATCTGCTCTTGTCCATGCCTCCGTCCCGGATGATCATCTTCGTCAATGGCAAGAAAGCCGCGGATTATCTAGACGATTTCCTGTACAATCGTGGACTGCCCAGCACCTCTATCCACTCAGATCGTACTCAACGCGAGCGCGAGGGTGCCCTGTAAGTATTTACAAGATCAGAGTTCCCGTGCAATACTGATATTTTTGCAGCCGCGCTTTCAAACTTGGCAAAGCCCCGGTCCTCGTTGCCACAGGCGTATCTGCGCGTGGCTTAGACGTCAAGAATGTCATGCACATCATCAACTATGACATGCCCAGTGCTACTTACGGGGGGATTCAAGAATACGTTCATCGTATTGGTCGAACTGCCCGTATTGGCAACGTCGGACTCGCCACCTCCTTTTACAACGACCGCAACGAAGACATCGCAGAGGACTTGGTTCGTCTCCTCCTAGAGACCAAGCAGGAGATTCCAGATTTCTTGGAGTCCTACAAGCCTGAAGATATCGAGAATCTTCAGTTCGACGACGATACCGATGACGAAGGTGAGGCTGGTGGAGACGCTGGAGGCAGTGAAGGTTGGGGTACAGAAGCAGCCCCTGTTCCTGCAAATGATACTTGGGGCACTCCAGCGGCCGCTCCTCTTCCGGTAGTGACTGATGACGCCTGGGGCTCAACCGAAGAGGAGCCTGCTGCCGCCGCTTGGTGATCCTTCTAAACACAAGTCCACATACTTCAGATACTTGGACGTATGGACACTTACAACTTGTGCTTGACACCTAGGCTAGCGATCTCTTGACTTTTGAAGGTGATTGCGGCGGGCCTTGGTACCTTTTCAAGAACCTCTCATTCCTCTTGACTACTTTAGCTAAAAAGCTTAGCCATGAACCCTCGTGTCAATAGATCAAATTGAGAGACTTGAAAAACCTGTGTTGATCCAACTGTGATGTGGCTTTTAGTATTGCCGATATTTAGCACTGGTAGCTTGTTTTGATACGAGGGCGCGCTTACATGCTTCCTAGATCTACCACAACAATAATAACATTGCAGATCAACAATTTTGAGCTCAGTGGGCTTGTTGTTGGACACTTCAACGCAAAGACCATATTGCCAACATAAGCTGAAAGTCTACAGCACATTGGCACTCGTCTTCCATCCTTCGTCTTCAACACGATCATTGGATATACAGCCAACACTTTGCTCACTCGCCAACACAAAATTTGACTCAAAAAGACATCGTTACTACAGCCCCAAGAAGCACGCAAACCCGCCATTCACGCAACTCGAGGACTGTTGTGGGTATGGAGCATGACAACGTAGCTCAGCGTTCAGGAGGCAGTGGTGAGGATTCACCTACGAGTTCAAATGATCGTCCTAAGGAATATGATACTCCGCCGTAAGTTCTTCATCTGCTCACTCTGTTTTTTGTTGGTCGCGGATTTGGCTGATCAAAGTAGGACCAGCTTTGTAGAGGCAATGAGTCCTGTCAGCTCCAGGAATAGGGGTCAGTTGAGGGCGGCGAGCTTAGGTATTAGTCGTAAGTCATCCCTTAGTCTTGGTGTTGTGGTGTTACTGCATGCACAACACTATCTCTATCTATCGAGTGTGACTTAGTCACCATCACGGATCCTATACTTGATGGGGAGGAATAAACTGACTGACATCATACAGCATCCTTAGGTAGAAGCAAAGGCCTTGGAAACCCATCTTCAAGTTTTGGGGCCGGTGTCTTGAGAGTTCCCGCTCCAATATTCACGAAGCAGCAGAGGTCATCGTCGGAAGCTATGTATCCACAAAGCGTGCGCGAGCCGTTTCCAGGAGGAACCCTTCCTCCGATCACGCAGGCTCTCAATGGGGCGCTTGACAACAGCTATCCCCAAGACTTTGGACAGTACTCGCAGAACCAATATACGAATAATGCGGTCCAGGCATCCCAGAGTCCGCAACCTCGCCTCAATGGATACGAAGGGCCTATGGAAGCGCGCCAAGGCTGTGGTGATGCTGAGATCAACGATCCGGTTGACATCAATCCTTACGCTCACCGAGCTGATGAGATTGGTCCAAGCCACCATATTCCGGGAGTGGTGCACTTGGACGATTCCCTAGAACCTCCTGGCTGGAAAGAGGGAGACGAGCCTATTAATCCACGAGCAGCAAGATTGTTGTTCAGCGAAGCCCGTCTGCAAGCAAAAAATGCGCTCAAGGCCAGCATAGATGAAACCAAAAACCTTCCTGTCGAGCAGCAGGATAAGCGTAACGCTGAGAGAGACCAGAAGTGGGATGTACAATTCCGACTTGATCAGCTTTTGTTGACAGAGCGCATGAACGTCTATGACATGTATCAGGAGCGTAAGCGTAAGAAGCTTCATAATGGAATCTTGAAGGGAGCAAGTCCGACGAGAGTGCTGCCGCCCATTCAGCCCCAGCCAATCAACGCCATGACTTCTGTTCCAGCACGTTTGCAATCGATGTACTTCAAGTCGACCTCGACTTCACCAGAAATGACCTGCATTGCACAGAGTGGTGGTTATGGTGCCAATGCTGGTTTGCAAGGTATGCGCACACGACTCTTCTGAAAGCACATTGATGCGATAGCTGATAATGTTTTTCTTCAATAGGTGGCAGATATATGCAAAATGGCTCACCAAGCAGCTTGAGCCCCAGAGTGCTCGACCCGTCCTTGCTGCCAGGATCGTACGAGGCAGCATGTCGAACCTACCATGCGAACCGGGCTCAAATCGCGCAGATGAACTTCAATAACGACACCTATTTTAGCAAAGCCATTGCTAAATATGAGCCCTATCTCTCCCAGGGCCAGCTCTCATCCAGCATGCTTCCACCAGTCACCGGTCAACAAGCCCGTCCATTCGTCAGTGTCCATAATGGCTACGTCCCACAAGATCAACAAGAGTACCCATCTCCAAGCATCCCACGACCGCCCCCATACAAGTCGCCACGGCAGTACGGGACCGCAACCAATTCTCCTCGTGACCTGTATCATCCGCATGTGAGGGTGCCTTCAGCTCGTGCAACAAATCTTAGTACTCGTGAACCCACAGCACGAATCGAGCAAGAGTCCGCGCAAAGAAATGGCAGCGAGGTCCTTGGTGCGAATCGAAAGAATCCTCAGAACCAACAGGCTAGTGGGAGGCAGTCGAGCCAGGCTTTTGTTGATCAGGAAGATCATGTCACGCCAAAGAAAAAGGTAAGTCTTCAAGGGGTTTGCAGCTTCCGATAATCCACTGACATGGCATGAAGAGAGCACCAAAAGCCAAAGCTGAAAAGAAACAGCCATGGTACGCCGAATACGTAGCAGCGGCAGATCTACCGACGTCAGTCATCAGTGTGGGGGCACTGGAGGCCGGCCGAAGATGGTCAGCGGACGGTCCACCAAAGCAGAAGAACCCGCCAAAGCAGAAGAGTCCACCAAAGCCTCGACGTGGTAAACCTATCATTGACCCAAAGAAAGGAATGGTCATTTCGGAGGCGGCAGCAAAAGTTCTCATCGCCAATGGGGCCAGTGATGCAAGGAAGAAGCCAGCTGCCAATGCTATGCCGGTAGTCGTGCATAATCCAGTTGATGCCAATGCAGCTCCTAGCGCCCAGCCTACCAAAACATACACGTTCGGTCCCACTCCAACAAGTGAAGCAAACTTCATATTTTCCCGAGTGAGTAATCCATATTCACACTTTCCTGAGAGCCTCTCTAATAAATTCTCAGAACCAAGCGACAGCAGAACCAACGAGCGAGACAAGCACCGATCATGCGGATGATCCAGATGATGCCGATTACGGCCGTCGAAGTACTCGACGCAAAGCTCCAACCCTTCGCAAGATGGATACTCCTCGCAAAGATACCACGCCCAGCAAGAAGCGAAATTCAGAAGGTCCTTCGATCGCAAGCAAGCGTGTTCGCCTTGACGTTGGTGGTCCGGGAGACGAACCTGGGGACAATGTCGAGCAGATTACTGGTGGCCAAGTGTAAAGAATCGTAGTCCGCTGTTCATTGCTGAGCGTATGGTTTCTGCTTGCGCGGACCTCTTTGGTATATTTGAGAAGTACATTCGCAGTGCAGTCGAAAATCTATGGTACCGTGTCTAAATCGCCAGGCTGTACAGATTCAAGACGTGATAGCCTCGCCGTTTTACACGTGTTGTCACAACCAGTTTCTATTTCGGTTTTCCTGTCGAACGCCTTGTATCAACGGCATCCGAGTATGTCAATGTTGAAGGTATCCTCGATATCTTTTTCATTTTCGTTCGGCCATGCGCGATACTTCCGGCTTCTTGGCCAAGTCATGTTTACCCAGGGTTTTACTTGATAAAAATGTGATTCTGGAGAGCGCGTCTTCAGTTTCAGCATGGTACGAAACAGGTTGAGGACGTCTTAGGAGTACGTCGGTTTGTTGGTTTGTCTTTGTAGCAAAGGAAGAAGCGACGTGGAATCTGTTCGCTAGTACCTTGTTAAATTATCTAGGATAGTCCACAGGCAGGTGCAGGCGAGGGAGTAGTTAGAAGGGTTCACCTAGCACTAGTCTAAACCTAGCAGTCGTCCAGCCCTATAGGGCTGAAAATTCACATTTCATTTTTTATTGCTTCAAACGATGAACTACGTAGCTAATATGATCTCTTTGAGGCTCTTCTGATACGCATGCCCCGCTCTGATTGATCAGTTATAGATATCTCGTTATTTCTTTGCTTCTGCTTCTGCTTCAGCTGTCTGACTCGTAGCTTAACTATCAGCTGCTTCTACTTCTGCTTCTGCTTCTGCTTCTGCTTCTGCTTCTGCTTCTGCTTCTGCTTCTGCTTCTGCTTCTGCTTCTGCTTCAGCTGTCTGATTCGTAGCTTAACTATCAACTGCTTTTTCTTCTTTTGTCTAGAGCTTGATGTCGAAGTGAAGAGCTCGAAGTTTAGATGTAGTAGATCATTGATCTTTCTATTTCACATCTTTGTCTGTTGAGCTGAAATGACAGCTCATTTTCGAATAAAAGATTTTGAAGTAAATAACTCAGAATCTAGATGTAGTAAAGAATTGATCTTCTTTTGTCATATCTTTGTTCATTGATTCTCTCTTCTTTCATTGACAATCTTTTGATTCATGACTCTTGCAGTATTGTAATTACTCTCAATTCGATTGCTCTTTTGCTTCTTTCTTCTATTGAGTTCAAGAAGTTTCTGATTAGTGACGTTCTGAATAGTAGATTTCATCATTGCTTGTATTGCTGCTTTACTCATCTTTTCAAGAATCTGACTAGAAATCATTTCTTTTACTGCTTGTTTAATAAGCTGCTGTACTTGAGAAGTATTTACAGATGTTAAAACGACTTTTAAATCGTCTTTAAAATCGATGTATGTGACTGTAGTTTCAACAGACGTAGTTGAATAAATGACTATGTTGTACTGCTGTGATTGATTCAGTTTCTTAAAAGAAAAGTGCTGAAGTATTAATGTTGAGCTGAATGAAAGAAGTCTTGTAGCTGTTCATGACTTTCTGATATTCAGTGATGTAATTGCTTCATGTCGAGTCTGTTGATATATCTTTAGAAAGTTCGTTTTATCGATTGAGTAGCTGACTTCAAGTCAAGTAATTCGCTGAACATGAGACTTGTACACAGTAGTCAATGAAGCAAAGATCTCAACATCGAGTGATTGAAGCAGATGAGTGATGTAAGTCAAAAGACACAGAAGAATTATTTTCTGACTGACGCAATAGTCGATCATTTGAGTAGTGATATGAAAAGCATGATCATCAATTAATAACATTCAATATTCATCTTTTTGACAGATTTTAGTTTCTGAATCAAAGCATTTCTGTATTCAGACTCATTGACAAAATCGTGAGATGAAAAAAGTTAATATTAGCTGATTTTTGTCAACTTTTTCTGAGTTAGCTGTTAATCTCATGTGTCAGCTAACGATTGAAATTAGCTGACTCTCTCAGTTATTAGCTGACTATTAGCTGTCACTTAGCTGTCACTTAGCTAACTTAACTGTGCGTTCAGCTAATATTGATTTTGTCTCTTGTGACAATCATCACATCAATATTACTTATGTTATCTTTTTAAATGTTCGCGCATTCTGTTACTAGATCATTATATATAGTTAAGTTTCTTTGAATGTCTCTTTTCATTTCATTACTCTTCACTCTTTTATCATTTGAATTGAATAGATTGTCTTTGCTGCAAATTATGTTATGTATGATAAGATATATCTTTTCGTTATACATGTTTGAGATGATCTTCACTCTTTTTTCATCTGAATCAGTTAAATCATCTTTGCTGTAGATTATGTTACATATAACAAGATATTTCTTTTCGTTATACACGTTTAAGTCGATCTTCACTCTTTTTTCATTTGAATCAGTTAGATCGTCTTTGCTGTAAATTATGTTACATATGACAAGATATTTCTTTTCGTCATACATGTTTGAGAATAGTACAACAATCAAGTGATTTGCAACATATTGATTTATCTAGTCTAAATTTCAATCATCGTCGCTTTTGATGATGATTTTCATCGAGAGTCTACGCTTAATTCGCATATACTGTATAAACTGCTTATATCTCTGAGCATCATCGATGATGCTAGACGATTCAGCAGACTTATTGTATCAGACGCTTTCTTCTTTTATGATGCTCACTCTCTTCGCTCAAGAAGTTCGAGTAGTACACAGTTTGAAAATCATAAATGCTTCTTCTTCGACGTGAATTCAATATTCATCTGAAGTCAAAGTCTCTATGACGCTCAGTTTGACATCATCAATATCTGACTCATCAATGAAAGACGTGTTTGCGATCTAGAGCTTAGCATACAATATACAATCAAGAAAATGAATCAAATTTATCACATTGATATCTTATTCTTTCAGTGTTTTCTGTGAGTTCATTGTACATCAATCTCTGTCGATCAACGATGAAAAGAACTTTTAGATACTTACTCGTTCATCTTGTTGTCACAAGAATATAGAATGAGTTTCTACATAATAAGTATAGTGAGCATGCTGTACGTCTTCTGCACAGTATTAAACTCATTGTCTTTCGCTGAATGCACTTACGAGTTTTTGATTCTTGTCTTCACGTGTCATGATGTCAAATCATCATTCAGATTTAGAACATAAATTGCAAACATTATGAGTTCAATGAATCTGTTCGCAGTTCAATGAATCAGATCATCATTCAGAGTTAAAGCATAAATCAGATCAGAACTTAGTTTAATCATTACACAATCAACACTTGAATGTTGATTGTGAATTGATTAAAGTTAACAAGCTATAAAAGTTCTATTCAATTCTGACATGCTTGTAACACAGTTATCAATCTAGTCATCATCATCTGAATCTAGTCACAGCAATCTTAAGTCTTAAAACTACTGTCTAGTCTTGATTCTGTCTGATTCATGTATAATAGAAGTCTGATTTTCGTTCTTTTCTTTCGCTCTTTGTCTTTCGTCTTGTACATTATCTGATGTATGTCTTGTATCTAGATTCTATCAAGTAATAATAATATCATTCTTTTATATTGATAGTATCTCTAGTCTAGTTTCTGACATCACATACACGTTATACACAGTATCATAGTTAGCAAAACAAAAGTCATCAGATGAGTCAGTTCTGATGCAGATGCAAGTTATTTCACTCTCTCAAAATCACTTACAGAATACTTTTGCATATTTTCTTTCTACGCATTATGTTTCAATTAGTCGAAATTCAATCTATATCTGATCAAAATATTGAGACAAGTGTAATTTGACAGTCGATACTTGATATGAAACACTTACGCATGCATCAATTCTCTCAACGTCATCGTTCTAGAATAATATAATAATGAGTTTGATTTTGAACTGTGCTTGACTTTCTCATGTGCAGAATTGAAATTGATTATGATGAGTTACGACTTATTCTTGTCTCGAGTTCTTCACTGTTCATATCATCGTTCTTCTATTATCTTTGTTAGATCGAAGTTGCAGCAAAGTGAGAAAAAACATACTTTATTCTTCATGAAGAACTTCGAGACAGTCTCACGATTCAGACTGTTTTTTGCAGAGCTCTTCTTCTTTCTCTTTCTGAGTTCACTTCACTGACAGTCGAAGTCGTCGTCGATGTTTTCTACATCAGACAGCGAGTGCGCAAGAGAGAAGTATACGAGTTTGTTCTTCACGTTCAAATTGAGTTTCACTTGACTTTGTTTCATCAGCTTCTCTCGCAGTCATCATCATATAATTTCTTGTTTCAAAATAAACTGAGTAAATCACTGTCTTGTGATGAATGTGTGATCGTCTGTAATCACTCTGTCAGTGTATATGTCTCTTGATCTGAGCAGAACGAAGCGTATCTTCGACTTCTCATCTCTGAGAGTGATTCTCAACTCGCGCACTCTATCTGTATTTCTCTATACTATGTTGAATCATAGTTGTCATGAGAATGATCATCAGAAACATGATAGAATTGAACATGTGCTGTGTTAAACTTGTGATGTCAAAGCTCTCGTGATGATCATTGTGCATGAAAGATGTCAATGTTTTTGTTAGAATAAAGTCTCTGAACATTTCTGATAAGTTAATCTTCTTGACGTCAGCGTGAGAGTATTTCAAGAAGATTATTCTACATCGTGATGATCAACGCTTAGAAAGACGTTGTTCTTTAATAAAGCATGAACTAAATTCATTGAAGCTGTGCTGTTGATAGAATCGTAATAATTGAGAATCAAGATGCAAATCTTATGCATCATATGAGATCAATAGTCGCTTATGACATCATACATCTGAACTGTGTTAGTCTGAATGAGCATCATTCAGTCATGATTGCTTTACTCTTCTCACTTCATGAGATGTTGATTTCATCTTTACATCATCATTTCTTTGATTGATGATTCGAATTATGCGATTAATCATTCTTGATCATATGCTTTTTATGAGAGTTGAAAGATTGACTTTTTGCTGAGAGTCAACTCATGATTTGCAGTCTTCGCTCGCGTATTCAATCATAATCGTAGCTCGCAGATATGAAATCATCTGTCACATGACGTTCTTGTGCGCGACTGTTGAAATTTCTCTCTTACGTCGAATACTCTCACTTCAGATATATGATGAGTCGTGATGATCATCTTTTCTTCGCTGTCGATCATAGAACGAAGAATTCATAGACTTCATGCTGCGTGACTTGATCTTGAAATCGATGAAGGCATGAGATGAATCATGTTGAGAGTTTGATAGCATGCTCAATGTGTTTGAAGTACGCGTTTTATTTCTTCTATGATCATTCTCGTTGAACGACAATGTAGATGTAGATTGCTTGTCATCAATAATGAAATTCAACGTGAATTTTATACACATCAATGATTGTATTCTCATCGATGACAATTCTCAACTGTTCTTCTCTTTCAAGTCAGATTTCGACTTCTTTCTACGTCTCGCTGAAGCATGAACAGATTCAAAGTTGTTTGATATCAATTTTTCAATCGAGCTTGAATCATTCTAGCACAGAGATAAGCTGATGATACTTGAGATAAGTGCAATAGATAATGATCGTGCTTATCTTGCACTCATGACTCTTTCGTTTGATCATGTGCATAGCTGCAAAATAATCTTTCGATATATCTCACACTAATATGTAAAGCGATGACTAGATTATATCATAAATTCAATGAAGTCTTGAGAATAGAGAGCGTGTGAAGAAATAAAGATTGCAGAAAGTAAACAAGAACATGAATAGAATTAACTTTCAATTCAATTTTTATTTGACTTGAATCTTGACTTGATCAGAACTAGATTGTTTTTAAATGTGCTTAAACTTGTATTTTCTGCATCACTTTTTGACATTGAATATATAGTTATTTGATGCTTTGACGACGTTATGTCAAAGACATCATGTTGATGCAAGATGAGACAGATTCTCTCATCTTACTCACTTCTAAGTACATCTAATGATGAGTAATTCAACGTATCTTTAAGTACATCTGATGAGAAATCTCAACTTTTCAACATTGAATCTATAGTTGTCTGATGCTTTAACGACGTTATGTTGAAGACATCACGTTGATGCAAGATGAGACAGATTCTCTTGTCTCAGTCATCTCTAAGTATCACTGATGACGAGTGATTCAACGCGTCTTCAAGTGCATCTGATGAGAAATCTCAATGCTCTGAATTTCATTTCAGATTGAAAGTCATCAATCTGAAGTTTCTTTACATGAATGCAGCTACTCAGATCACATCTTCAACTGATGAGCATAATAGAACAGTCATCTTCATCACATCTACAGATTGCACAACGTTTCATTTAATACTTAAGCAGACTTTCAATGATATTGAAAGTCGAAGTCATTTATCACTCATCTCTTGTCGTCGAAAGATGTCACATGAAGTGAACTCACTTCTCAGTTGCAAAATCTCGTCATCACTTATCATTTTTTCTGACGATAAATCTATTTCATTGAAAGTTCATTGAAAGAAACGCAGAATCTTGACAGACAGTGAGTTGTTATCGTCTAGTCTTGTGAGCTCTTGAAGCTCAAGATCTTCGCTAGATTTGAATATTATGAATAGTACTTGATACAAGAAGTATGTTTTCTATCATTCATCATCGTCGTGTGAAAGCTTCGATGCATTGATCAATGATGCAGAGCAAGTTTCTGCATACGAGTCTGATAATGAAAACAGTCAAATGCAATATCTCTCTCAAGTCAATATATTGATTGATGAGCGCGATAGAACAGTCATCTTCGTCACAACTATAGATTGCACATCATTTCGTTTAATGCTTAAGCAGACTTTCAATGACAGTCAAATGCAATATCTTTCTCAAGTCAACATAGTCACATCATGAACAGAAACATCAGTATTCGTGAGCAAAAATGAACGTCTGATGTGTTTGAATTTGAAGAGTGTTTGTTGAAAAACTATTAGCTCACTCGTCTCATATCATCAGATTTCATGCACATCAACATCACTATTCGTTTTATCATCAACAACTTTATCGATCGTTGAAATCTGACATGCACACGTAAGTCGTAAACGACGTGAATTACAAGAATGTTTAGAGCGCAAGACTTCGTATGCGAAAAAACATTCTAAAAAAAGACAATGATTTTGAATAAAATATGATCACATCTTTCACAGCATATGTTGAGCAGAATCTGAACGAAATCTGAATTAACAAGATTAAAGTGAGCAAAATCTGAGTCAGATCTGAGCAAGATGTAGACAAGATCAAAGACAAAGACAACGAATGTAAGACTGTTTAACTATTGTATTGAATGTTACTAGATATTACTATTACTATGTTATAAGCAAAAGCAGACACTTGATTTACTATCACTGCAATATACTACTTATCATTGATGACATTGCATATGAATGAATCAATGTTTCATAGAAAGATTTCTCGACAGTAGCTTTGAATTTGTATAATCAATATTGATTGACATCGTTGATATGAGACGATTTTGAGCTTGAGACTAGTTGAAATGTCAACGTTATATAGTTTACTTTATTCAGTTTGCTAAAACTTCAAGTTGCATCTCAACTGTTTACTGTAGTGATCTCTCATACACTTTCATTATTAATTATACTAATGAATTTGTAGATCTAGCTATTATTGTTTCTAAGTATGCTTGCGATCAGTCAACGCAAATCAATGATCATACTACTACTAGTTATTGAATGATTCTTCAATGTCATCTTTCTTGTGCAATACATCGATATTCATTGCATGATTATTTTGCTGTTTAAACGTCTTATACTTCTCTGCATCTGCTAATATTGAATCATCTTTAAAATTTCTAGTATATCACAGACGTTCATCTGACTTCAGTCTTAACTTATTCATCAGTTGTGATCAAGTTCAATTTCATTGTGTCTGATATTTCTTTATCTTTGTCTTCTTCTTTCTCACTGTCAGCTTGTACAAGTGAATCTTCATCTTTTCATTGAAAGTTGCATCGTTCAAACTCAAGCTTTGATCATCGATTCAATCTTAAGATGTACTCATTTATTTATTGTTCTTGACTGATGTGCTTTCTGTTTTCGCTCTAGATTCTGCTGCGAGCTGAAAGTTCGCTAGAATCAACTGTACATTGAAATTCTATCAATCAACTATTAGTTTAAACGTCTATTATCAATTCATTTCAACTGAGAGTGATTCATTGAACGAAGCGTAATGATGATCAGAAGAACAACTTATGTTTCACTTATGTTCATCTGTTTTTGAGTGTTTTCTATGTCATTGTTATTCTCATAATCATCAATTTTCAATAACACTTTATTGCTCTTCTTGATCATTCTATTCAAACTCTTTCACTGATTATTCATCTCATCTTTTGAAAGATCATTCAAGAATGTCACGTATTCATTGAGAACAGAAGTGATATTGAGAATCTCTTTTACATCTTCTCTTTTGACAAGTTTCATGATTCGAGTACAAAGAAGTAATAGTATCACATCTTGATGAGCAACGATTTGCTCGTTTCAAGTTGTCATTAAACGTCGTCAATCAATTATAATGATCAGCATACTGTTGTTTCTGTGTCTGATGTGTAGATTTCGATTGATCTGCAAGACTTACACAAAGATTTCAGACTCTTGAACTTTGCAAGTATGCATGTTTTCATCTGTCACTCTTGAATGCAGTGAGCTATCATTGCTGAGATGAAAGTGATCAGAAATATTAATAAAACATTAAAGAATTCTCTGATATGATCGTGACTTGTAAATGATTCTCTTTCTCGAGTAAATGTCGTTCTGACAAGCATCATTGTAATGACTGAGACAAGAAATCTTTGTTTCAATGACTATGTCACAATTAATCAACATCTTCTAATCAAGATGTTGTCTCATCTTCGCGCATGTGTAATCATCATTCTGTAACAAGATCTGTGTCGCTTGTTGAATTGCTTTCTCGCTGCGATACTGTTGTCAATTATATACATTTGATACTATTTCTTGAATCTTGAACATCATGTGATCTCGTCATATTTTGAAGCAGTCATACATCTGTTGATGTCAGTGAGTTAAATATGTTGAGAGATTCTGTTGCTTATTTGACGCGCTTCGTGAGACGTGAGAATGAAGTCAACTCTATAGCGCGAGTTGTTCATTGATGTTTTCAGACGTTCGATCATATTGATTCATATTTTACAAATCTGATCGTTAAGTCATGACTTGATGTCATTCGATCATGACGTGATCTTCTTACTCACTCGATCACTCAGAATTCAAGCTTGAATGTAGAGCAGACAATTTTTTATCACTGACACATGTTTCTTAGTGAATATTTCTCTTTCTCATCGTTTTACGCTCAATCATAGATAGATTCTTTTAATAACTGAACTTTCATAGCTCTGTTTTGATTTCTTCAACTCATTCTTCATGAACTTCTGTTGTCAAAAACGATCAATCTGAAATGATTTGAAAGATGTTGACTTGAATGATTGATTTTGACTGCTTGACTCGTCATGTCATTGATGATGAGCGATGCGCTTCTTATCACGACAACGTCGTCGCTTTTTGAAGTGCTGAATCATTAATGTTAACTGTGTCTCTTTCTTCGTCAATACTTGAAACGCTGAAAGATGTGAGAAGTCTGACACTCATTTGCACATCACTCTCATCAAACGTCGATTCGTTTATATCACTATTCAAGTATTCTTCGTATCTATCATCATTATAGCGATCGTTGTTCAACGAGTCTCTGAAGCGCTTTGAATGTTTCAAATCTGTAGCTCTCAAGATGATGTCTTGTTTCGTTTGTCAGCTCTGATATCAGCTGCAGTTCTATCTTTAGAGTTTATAAGAACTGAAGTATGTACATTATGACTTGAGTTCATGATGAGAACGCAAGACATTCTTAATATCATGAGAAAGTTATCGATTGTTGAAGCAATAGAAGTTGCAGTAGAAGCGACAGTAAATAGTATAGTTAACAACTAATATTTGAAAATACAGAGCAATGATGTGATGTATTGATGAGAGATATCAATACTATAGTTGAGGGAAAAACTCAAGTGAGTAAACAAACGACGCATTCACATGTTATATTAGCAGAGTTTTGATGAGCTAGTTGAGAAGTGTTGATTTAAACATTCTCTACGACAATTAAATGATCAATTCAATGAACATCAAATCAATTAAATATTGTTACTTTCTTAGTCGTGTGTTTCATAATTGTTATAAGACACAGTGACTTGAATGATTCTGTCTTCAACTCGCTTGCTTGCTCGATCGTTGAATGCTGCGTTTTCTGATGATGATGATGCGCTCTTTCTTCATGTTTTGATATGCAAAGCAGTTAGTTGAATAGCATCAAAATGAGTTATGAATACATATTGATCTTTAAGATCACTTCGCTTCTTTTAATGATGAAGCAGAATCATAAGAATCTCTTCGTGTGCATTTCTGTAAAAGCTGCTTTTCATTCTCGCTCGTTCGTTATGCTGATGTTTGCTATATCGTCACGTTCATAGAAAATTGTATATTTTCTTTTTTTATAGTTCAACTTCAGACTTATTAAGTTTATAAAAGTCATAAAGTTCAAGTCATTGATCTCAATCATGCTCTTTGCAGTGTCTGATACTAGTAGATCTTGTGATCTGTAACAAATATTATGAAAGATATCGCGATGAACTTGAATCATGATGTTCTGTACTGTCTTGACAGATTCATGCATATTGATGTCATTAGTTGAAGAAGAGCTCGTACTTGAAGAATTTGATATGCTAAATGATGTCATTATGTGCTGAATTTCATTCACAGACGCTACTGTTCAAGTTTTGACTCATCTTCTTTTATTGTAGTTGCATCGTTGCACTATAAAGACAAGACACTTGTCTCTTCAAGATTTTGAAATGTTGTCGAAGACGTCAGTGAATTGTTTATATACATTTGTAAAGACTTGATCGAGAAAACTTTTGACTTTGCATGTGTTCAACCTGATGTCTAGAATATCTAACTTGTTTATTTCACGCTGTAGATGACTCAAGATAAGAAGATATATTGATTCATCTATTTCTAGTCGAGATCATACGATATTTTCAGATCATGTCGTTGAATCAAGAGTCTTGTTAATCATTGCTTTAATCATGTTGAGTGTTATTGTAGTTATTGTTTACATTCAAGTCAATAAATCTAGTATGATGAGTGACTTTCACGTTCGTGTTTCACACTAAAGCTAGTTGATAATGATTAATCTTAGTGATTCATTGAATTTAGATTCGATTCAATGAATCTAGTACTATCTCATATCAATTATCGTTCATTTAAGAACATTGACATACTTCATTTCTTCAACATAGATCAATCACAGTGAGACTTAAGAGATAATATCATACAAGTACAGTTTGTTGAGCATTTATATAATTTTACGTCATTAATATGATATTACTACTATATATCACTAACAATAAAAGTTTTACAAATATTAAGACGTGATGTGAGAAGTAATTGAATATAGAGTGACAGTTTTCATGCTTCTTACTTCATCTTTGTTTGAAAAGACATATTCTCTTCATCATTCGTTAATTGCAAAGATTAGTAAGCTACGAATATTCATCTTTCATTTCTCAAGAAATTCATATCGTCTGACAGAGATCATTCTACACTATATAAATCTCAAATATCTGTCTCAGTTATTCTTCTTTTTTACACATCATCAAATCATCTTTCTTCTTCTTCTTAATTTTATCTCTTATCTTTTTCTTTTAATATATAACAGTGAGTTATTGTATCAACATATATATTTTCTTCTTTTCTCGTTTAGTCTTTCTAGTGATCTAGTCTCTATCTTTGACAACATACTCTTTCTGTCAAGTCTGTGCTGAATTGAGACGTAGCATAGATCTTTAAGACTGAAATTCTAAGATTTCAGAGACTTTTCAATTAACTCATTGAGATTGAAAGAATATCTCTTTGAAGCGCTTCTTTTGAATCGTATTGTCAATCATGAACAACAGCGTCTTTGTCGACGTAATCTCAGCTAAGTTATATATTGACAGTGATGATAGTTGCAATGTACATGCAGTCTTCTCTACAAGAAAATTCGGTCAAGATTTTAATCTGTCTGTCATTGAACAGATGAATCATGAATATACTCTCAAAATTGACTTATGATGTTAAATTCTTATTTTGAATTCTTATTATGCTGATTTACAGAAAAGTTCGATCAGAACTTCAATTCTGTCTGTCATTGAACAAATGAATTGAGACTTGAAACATGTCTAAAGACTTGAAATCAGAGCTTCAAAGAAAGAAAATCAACTCTGCACACACGTATCATATAGTTCTCAGCTCAATGATTATTGACTGATGCTGTTGATTTGTCAGCTGAGTTCGAAAAGATCAACTTTCAGAATGTCGACTCACTTATCTGATGAAAATTCTTCATTGCTGACGAGAATGTCATGTTCTATTTATCTGATCAATAACTTGATCACTTAGCTCAAGATCTTTCTTACACAGCTCTAATTCTTTCTGTCGTCTTCAAGCATACACACTGCATTAAGAGCAAAGCACGTATACTTTCAAAATTGACTTCTGATGTTAAATTCTTATTTTGAATTCTTATTATGCTGATCTGCAGAATAATATGATCAGAGTTTTAACTCTGTCTGCAATTCAGCAGATGAATTGAGAGTATACTTTCGTAATTGACTTTTGATGTTGAATTCTTATTTTGAATTCTTATTATGCTGATCTACAAGATAGTTCAATCAAAAATTCAATCTGTCTATCATTGAACAGATGAATCATGAATATACTTTCATAATTGACTTCTGATGTTGAATTCTTATGACGCTGATAGACTACAGAAAAGTTCAATCAAGAATTCAATCTGTCTGTCATTGAACAGATGAATCATAAATTTACTCTTGAAAGTGACTTCTGATGTTGAATTCTTATGACGTTGATCTGTCAAGACAGAGATTGTCAAAGACTTTATTGAAGACGTTGTGATGAAGCGAGAGAGTAAAAAAATACAGAAGCATTTGAAAATCTTTCAAGAGTTCAAATTTAATATTATGTCTTATCAAGAACTCAAGATTCATCTCAGATTCTGTAAATTTCTCGAATTTTTCTATATTTATTTAAAAAGTCAACTTGCTAAGATATAACACATTTTTAAAAGTGTGAACAAAGTTCAATGAACATTCAGTCAATGTCATTCTGTTCAGCAAAGTGTGTGACAAGAAAAAATAAGATGATGTATTGAATCAATTGAAATCACACACAACACTTATACATTTGTTATTGAAAATGAGAACATTCAAAGAGAAGACGTTGTTCTTCGTCAATAAGATACAAAAGATGTATTCAGATCAACTCATCAGATTCAAACAAACATCAATCGTGAACAAAGTCTTTGAAAAAATCGCTGCAACGACAAGCATAGTTGACTTCAGAATGCTCTGAAAGCTTATAAAGATGAAGTCGACATACGAAGTATCTCGATTTCAGCAAAATGTTCAATGTGTCAAGAATGACAAACTGAGAAAAAACTTATTTACTGACTCGATGATCTTGTATGTTGACTTGACGAAGATCTGAACATGCTTTCTTGAAGTTGAGATGAAAGTGTTAAAGAAAGTTAGAATCTCTGATAGATCGAATGCAAAGTCAAATTTGTGTTCATTTCAAGTCACTTCAGATTTCTTTGAAACTGTTCATCATCTTTGTCGATCATGATAAAGAAAATCTAGTCTTGATTGCTTTTTCTGTCTTTGTAACACATGACACTTACGTACATACTATTTATCTAGTTCATTGAACTTCTCAACTGCTCTCGTTTCATTAGTAAGAAAGTCTTCGTCATAAAAGATATTGTAAATGTTTCAATCGACGAAGTTAAGTTATTAATGTAAAAGAAGTCTTTCTGTTCTACTTTCTTTCGCTTAGTGATTGTCAACACAACATGTAAACTTTGTAAAATTGTCAACATGTTGTAAAATTTTCTGTCGTCGATGAAATGAAAATTCTTGAATATTTGTTTTGATCAGTGTTTTATCTTCATCATTTCATGTACTTTTTGTTGTGTGCTTTTATTTCAAGACTTCAGTAGATTGATGAGAGCATCAATGTATTTCAAGAGACAGTCTTTGTCATTTCATTGAAATCGATCAATGATTGATATGATGAGCTGTAGTCATTCAGACAGATGATCATTCAATGTGTCTGATGAATCATTGCTTGAAGCAGATGACTTTTGTATCAGAACACAGTCACGTCTTCATTTTTCACTCTTCTATCAGTTCAATGCACAGATAATTCTATCTTTGACGAGACTATTTGAATCATTCTCGTTCTTCTCGTCTCACTTTCAATATACAAGAGAGTCATGAATTGTTATAAAACATGATTCTGCATCGACTGCGTTCTTGACTCGCTTATCAAGATCATGATTGAATACTTGAATTTCATCTATGACATTGCAAAATTCATGAATGAACACAGTCAACACGTTCAGAAATTCGAAAATATCGAGATTCTTCATCAATGTAGACGCAAGACATCATTTCTTTGAATCTAGTCTTGCATCTAGAATCTGATAGCACTGTGCGTGTGATACTGAAATGCTCAATTTGCTAAGATCAATAGCTTGACAAAGAGTTGTTATCATTGCACTCATCACGTTCTTCTTTATCTGAATGAATTTAGTCTTTTCATATAATAGTACGTTCTTCATTGCTAGCAAATTAAAATGTCTTGTGTTGTGATGTATCAATTGATTCAGAAAAGTATCACGTTTATTTGTGTGATCAAAGAATTTCTTAATCAGATGTCTATGACAGATCTTCTCATATTTCATGTTAACATTGTCGACGACGTCATATTGATGAATGAAATTCGCGTAATGAGTCATTGCATGAAACTTCGAAATATTAAAATGTCTCTGTTGTGTATCTGTATCGAGAGATCAAAGATGTCGAAAAACTTTCTTTAATTTGTTTCATCGAAAAAGAGTGTGCTGCATATATCTAAGAGTGTCTTCGTCATGTGATGTATATTGAGCGAGCATTATAAAATCTATCATTGCTCGAGTACAATGCATCGCTGCAGATGATTCATGAGTAAACAGTGATGCAATGATTGAGAGTATCTGATAAATCACGATCTTTCTATTTGAAGTCGTTCACTGTTTGATGACGCTATACTTTGTAAAGATTTTGAGTTCAACGAATGCAAATACATTGCAAAATCGTTCGTTCAACTGAGCTACATCGAAAGCATGATTAATATGCAGTTGATATTCTTTCTTCTTTCTAGATGTAACAATTCTCTTCTCAATAAGTTCATCAAGTCAATTGAGCATGTAAATAACTGTGTCTTTGAGTAACTGATGCAGAATATCGATCATCATACACTTGTGTATGTTAATCATGTAATGAGATCACACAAAGTTGCGAATGAAATGAATTCAGATACTATTCTTTTTAGAAATATCATCTTTTTTCTGCTGTTGAATCTGTCTCTGAGTGAATTGATGAATACGTGATTGTCAGATACTCATGAGATTCTCTCTTTTCTGAGAGAATATCTGACAGATAGAGCATTGCTGATTTTTCTTTATGCTCATAATTAAAATCTGTTCTTCATAATTCATCATGAATTCGACGATAATAGAATGACACTTTCTTGTAAGATCATCAATGCAGACAATGTTGACATCGTCTTTGATCACTTTCTCAATCATTGATATAATGAGTATCAAACATATTCTTAGAAGAATGATGCTGCTTACGTTCAAGTATAGTTGATAGAATCATATGTCAAATCTGAGACTTTATTCTATCGCGATCGCTGTCGACGATGAGAAGAAATGTTTAAAGAATCATCTCTGATCTGAATTGTGCTCATCGTATACATTAAAACAAGTTCTCAATGATGAGATAAAAAGATCATGCAACAAGATCATTCTGATGTTGAATCAGAACTGTCTTGTCTGTTGTCAGTAGAAATGACACTATAGTGACGTCATCAGAAAGCTTCTCTTGTGTTTCTCATCATCAGTCGATTGTACGCATCTCACTATAAACTCGACAATTGTTCGCGTTGTAATGACAAATGAATGCATAAACGAGATCTTTTTCAAATGATTGATGTTTCAGAAGAAAACAAAGTGAGTTGATAATATTCTGATATTTAATATCATATTGAACTGCATCTGCTTCTTCGTACATAGATGATATACAGAATGCTCTTGACTGTCATTGTTCATTATCAATATCATATGATATTCAATGCAATAGATTCAATCACTCATCAGATGTTTGAAAGCTTAGCGATAAGTGAAGTGAGTGTAATCATATATCATCAAAGTACTTGTGTACATTTTCTTTTGTAATTTTAGTTTGATACAGTCATAATGCAAATGCATAGTCTGTCTTGTTTTGAAAGAAATGATACTTCGTAATATATGAATCATCACACTCTCGTTGATGTTTTCTTGATCTTTCTTCAGAGATCATCACAGATATGTCGATGATCATCGCAGCTCTTTTCTCGATAGTCTTCTTGAATGACTCAACTTGTATGATTGAAGACGTTGACAGAAATTCTGATTCAACACGAATAGATTCAGTCTGTATTGAAGCTCAATCTTCATCTGATGCATATTTCTTCTCTTTCGATATAGAAACTGACTGTCTTTCGTCGTTGATTGAATCTAGCATATCATGAATTTCATATAGTTTATTATTTGCTTTTGAATTCAGTCACTGACAATTCTTCTGTTCAATATCTTCTGTAAGATGCATGTCAGTTACATTGTTAATTTTCTTTCATCAATCAACATCAAGTGTCAGAAACTGAACTAGACTAGAGATACTATCAATATAGATGACTGATATTATTATTACTTTGATAGAATCTAGATACAAGACAATACATCAGATAATGTACAAGATGAAAGACAAAGAGCGAAAGAAAAGAATGAGAACTCAACTTTTATATACATGAATCAAGCAGAATCAAGACTAGACAGTAGTTTTATTGACTTAAGATTGCAGAAGTTCACATACACGACTGAGATGATTGAAACAGAATTGCTGAGACTGAATTAAGATGATGATGACTAGATTGATGACTTGATTCATTGAACTGCAAAACAGATTCAATGAATCGAGATTATCTAAGACATCGACGATTTATGTTCTAAATTGAGTTGATGATCTGACATCATGACAGTAACTTCTCTCTTCAAGACTGAGCTTCTGCAAGACAATGAGAAGAAACAAGATGAGACGAGAAAGAATTGAAGATGAAGATTGAAACGAGACAAGAATTGATGAAAACGCATTTTAATGTGATGAAGCACAGATGAAACTAGAATAGATCTGAGTCACATCTGAATCAGATCTGAGCAAGATGTCTGAAGAGCAAGACGAGATGAGACGCATTTTAACGTGATGATGCACAGATGAAACTAGAATACATCTGAGTCACATCTGAATCAGATTTAGACAAGATGTCTGAGTCAGATTTAGACAAGATCTGAGTCAGATTGAGACTGAATCAAGATGATAAAGATTGAACTTAGAGCTCTTGACATTGACATTGAGACATCACACACGACAGTACATGTGATTCTTCAGCGACAGAGTTGACGAGATGATATTCATCGAGCGCTTGCTCACAATTATTCAGAAGATGAAAAGACTCTCAAGTAGAAAAGTGATCTTTTCAATCGACGTAATACTTGAGCAGAAGTGAATTATAGCATCTATCACGCTTGAAGTTTAGTATGCTGTTTACATATCAGAATCTTTCGTCATTCTCGACGACAACGAGTTCTCGAGATTTCTGACGTTGACTCGAGAGAGAATCACTTGCGATATGACTCAGAAGAGTGACATGAAAGATTGAATGAATCTTCATGAATGCTGAAAGATTTAACTCGATGATCAGAGAATTGTTCTTGAAGACACGCTTGATCTTGAAGAGATCAACGTTATGATCATCTAACTTGACAGCGAGACGAGCGATGCTGAGATTATGAGCATTCAGTCAGACTTCATCTTCGACAAAGTATCTAGAACAAGAACGACGAAAGAGATTGACATTGAATTCGTAGATGATCTGAGCTATAAGCATCTCATCACGTAGATGCTCAGTTAGTTTCTTCATCTTCTTGATGAACTCTTCAACATTGATTAACTTGTTTCGAGCTTGAGACGTAAGATTCTTGAGCAGAGACTCAGAAGACTCGAAGTCTAGACGTGAATTCTGACTCGAATTGATCAAGAAGAGTGATGCTAGAGTGATTGATGACGATGCGTTATTGACGACGAATTCGACTTCAGAAAGTCACTTAACTCAGTCATTCTGCATGTAGTTGACGAAGACTCGAAGATAATGCTTCATGACAGCATTGACTCTCTCGATTTGATCATCGATCTCAGAGTGATACGTCGTTGATAACTTAGAATCTATCTTCAGCATTTTACACATATGCTTTCAGACATCGAAGATGAATTGTGTGTCTCGATCAGACACGAAGAACTTGAGTAAATCATGATGTTTTCAAACATGAGCATAGAAGCAGTTGATAGCTTCTTCAACTTTCATAGAAGTGATGAGAACTAAATGTCTCATTTTGATAAGATGATCAACGAAGACTAGAACATATCTATATGTGATACTCATGAAGATACTGAACGATAAAGAATCTACATAGTTCATGAAGACATCACGTCAACGACGTTTGAAGACTGAAAGAAAATGCAATCATTCTTGAGTTCATTGTCTAAAGAGCTTGAAACGTGTGCACATGTGACAGTTTCGTACGAAGCGTTGAACATACTTATAAATGTTTGATCATCAGTAGACTTGACTGATCAGTTCATAGCTTTTTGCTCTTTCTGAGTGATCATCGACGACACTATCATGAGCGAGCTGAATGATACGAAGACGTAGTTTATCTGAGTTGAGCACGTACTTTCTTTCTCGAAAGTACAGATGATTCTCGTGTTCTTCACACTTGACTAGAGAAATCTTGTTGTGATGTCGTGCTTCATTGCGAAGTGCTTCGATTATCTGAGCTGCGAATTTGTCATTGATTTCGACTTGCTCTCACAATGTTTAAGTAAAAGTGTCAGCAGAATCTTCATCAAGATTCAGAGTGTCTTGATTTAGCTGAGACTCGATGTTTTCAACGTCGAATTCTTCGATTTCTAGATTCATGAAAGCTAGAATTTGCGAAGATGCTGAGATAACTGAAAACAGATGTAACTGAACTGAATCTAAAGCGATGATTTGTGACTGAAGCTTCATGACTTTGATGTCAAAGACGTCAAGAACGAGATTCTCAACAATATTGAGATCTAAAACATGAGTTTTCAGAATTGTCTGATGTTAATATTGATGTCAAGAATCGAATGTATCTCTCTCTTTAGAGAGATCTTCTGAGTGACGTGTCAGAGCATTCAACTTATCGTCGATCTTGTCGAGATAATAAGCGATGTGATAGTTGAATCTAGACAGAAACTCGCTTCAACGAGCTTGATGACGACTCAACTGCTTAGTTGACATGAAATACTCAAGATTTTTGTGATTCGTGATCATCTCGACAGAATAAATAGAGTCTTCGAGCTCTGATCATTATTTCTCGAAAGCGCGAACAATGATCATGAGTTCTTTATCGTAGATCTCGTAGTTACACTCAATTGAATTATGCTTCTTCGAAAAGTAAGCGACTGAATGAAGAATCTCGTTCTCATTGTACTGAAAGAGAATGTCTTCAAACACATAGTTCAAAGCATTGATTTCTATCACAATCTTGTGATCTGAATTATAGTGACGAAGAATAATCTTAAAAGTGAAGACTTTCTTAAGAATGTTGAATGCAATCTGACATTTCTGAGATCAGACAAAAAGTACATCTTTTCTGATGAGATGAATGAGCGAAGTAGCTATTCTACTATAGTCATAGATGAATCTTCTATAAAAGTTCGCGAAATTTAGAAAACTTTAAACGTCTTTAACGTTGATCAAGATGAATCAGTTGACAATGATGTCTATTTTAGAAGAGTTCATCTTGATCTCTTTGATGATGATTATCAATTCTAGATACGAGACTTGAGTGACGTGAAACTTGCATTTGATTATATTCGTCTGAAGATCTGCTTCTCGCAGCTTTCGCAGAATGAGCTTGACATGAATCTCGTGCTCGAGTTCATTGTCGAAATAGATCAAGATGTCATTCAGATAAGCTGTACAGAACTTATCTAGATGTTCGCGAAGAGTATTGTTGATGTACTTCTGAAATGAGACAGACTTATTACATAGATCGAAGAACATAATTAGATACTCGAATAATTCAAATCGAGTGCGAAAGACGATGAGAACTTCATCTTCTTCTTTGATTCGAAGTCGATTGAATGCAGAGATGATATTCAGCTTGATAAAGATTTTAGCTTGATTTAGACGATTCAGCGTTTCTGAGATCAGAAGCAGAGAATATTGATTCTTGACTGTGATAGCGTTCAGATCTCGATAGTTCACGCAGAAGCGAAGTTCTTTTTCGAATTTCTTGACGAAGAGAACAGAGACGATCGTCTGAGAGCGACTGACTCGAATGAAATCTTTGCTCAGATTCTCATTCAGATAATGATGAAGTTCTAAAATTTCATCACGACTCATGTCGTACAAAGCGAAGACTGAGAATTGAGCATCTTCTTTAAGATGTATGACATGATCATGAGCTTGATGCAAAGACAAGATATCGATGTTCTTCTTGAAGAAGACATCTAGAAACTTGAAATATTTGAACGATAGAATTGTGACTGAATCGACGTTCTTACTTTGTCGATAGACTTCAAGATCTTCTTGTGTCGTGAATGCAGTCAATTGAAATTTCTTTTTCATTTGATGAAGATTCAGACGATGATTCTTATCATACATACTGTCTTGAGAACGAGACAAGAACTGAGCAAGAGTTGAGATGTTCTTTGAACAGACAGTCAAAGTCGCGCGACGCGATTTTGACTCGTCAGAGTCTAGACTAGAAGACGAGATTGACTCAAGATTCAAGAAGACATCGATTTTCTTTAGAGTGACGCTAAACACTTCAATGTCTTTGACACGAGCAGCATGATCAAAGCTTCAAGCTTTCAACTCAATTATGTCAAGTTGTATAGAAGATCAATCGAATTGATCTGCTCGAAGAACAACAGAAGTTCTAAAGAAAGAAGAATTTCAACACTTAATTTTTGATGAATATTCTTTTTGAATGACTTGAAGAATACGACTAGAAGCTTCTTGTTTCAGACGAGAGACAAGACTGAACGAGATTTGTTTCTTGTGAACGAGCTGAGTATTAGTTGACTTCTCATGAGCGAACGAAAGATTATATTGCTTCTTGTGAGCAGACGAGAAACTGAGTTGCTTCTTTCAAGCGAATGAAGAACTAGATTGCTTTTTGCGAGCGAACTGAAAACTGAGTTGCTTCTTTCAAGTGAATGAAGAACTAGATTGCTTCTTGCGAGCGAACTGAAAACTGAGTTGCTTTTTTCAAGCGAATGAGAAACTAGATTACTTCTTGCGAGCGAACTGAAAACTGAGTTGCTTCTTTCGAGTGAATGAAGAACTAGATTGCTTCTTGCAAGCGAATTGAGTGCTGAATTGCTTCTTGTGAGCGATCTGTAGATTGAATTGCTTCTTGTGAGCAATTCGTGAACTGAGTTGCTTCTTGTGAGCGAATTGAAAGCGAGACTGAAGAGAAGCTACTTTGTTAACTTCGAGCGAGAAATTTTCTTCTTGTTGATTAAGATCATAGATCTTGACGAAGATTTGATAACAATGATTAAGACAGAAGAAGAAAGACAAGATGAGAATATTGTGTTCAAAATTGACATCAATGACGTGATGACAAAGTCATGACAGACTCATGACGATGAGATATTGACTTAATTCAGTGACATAGAAGAATAGTCTTTCGATGTGTTCATCGAGAATCATTGTGATTTCGACGACATGAGTAATGTCATCGATTAGAACGACTTGATCATCAAATTCTCAAAGTCTGCGAGAATGAGTTAATTGATGCAAGAAGAGATGATGTTGTTGCGCGAAGAATTTATTCATAAAGACATAAGCGAAGACTTCACTATCAATCAGAGCGAGAACGAAAACTCTAGATTGAGCTTGATGTATAATACAGAATACTATCATGTGACTATCTTTGAATGTCGAATTGAATTCAAAGAGTTTCAAGACAGATTTAGCAGAAAACTTTCTATATGATTGAAGTGAGAGTGAAAAGATTGAAACTAATAGACAAGATGATATGTATACAGATTTCTGAGCGCGATTTAGCTCAGAAACTAAACTTTTCTCGCAGACAGCGAGACTTCTTCATCTATACTGACAACATCACTGTCGTAGATGTTCATGATATGCAGAGTGAAGAACTTCTTATTTGAGCATTCTTTAGCGATTTTGCTCGAATGTTGCAACTTGCAGTAGTAGCACAGCTTTCACTTGTTGCAGATTTTCTTGATTTCAGAAACGATCAGAATCTTATCTTGAACGATGACAATGACGAAGCTTAGATTCATTGACTCATCGAGAAACGAGAGAGAAAAAGACGAAGATACTGTTGAAACAACAGTCACAGAAATGATGATCTTTGAATTCAAAGAGTTATTGATCGACGCAAAGATGCTCTTGACTTTGATGAACGAAACAATGACGAAGACGAAGCGAGATTGACGATGCTTAAGCTGCTGAAACTCTTCGTCGATGTCAGAGAATGCTTGAACTCATTGATGAAAGATGAATGATCGAGTTTCATCAAGATTTCGTCAGAAGAAGACGATGACTTGAGTGAAATAATTGACATTGCGCTTCAGACAGTCAATCAACGAGAAATCTTTCATCAAAGAATGTTCTTTCTTTTGATAGAAGAGATTGTAGTAGTCAACAAAGCTATTCGTGTCTTGCTTCAGAATTTCGCGAAGATATAAATGAGCATCTTCTGTCTTGAAAGAATTGTCGCAGCAATGATGCAACTTGTGTCATCAATCTGCGAAGATAGAAATGATACAGAGATCATTGACTCGATATTGACTCATTAGATTGTGAGTCTTCTTATCTATGATGAGTCGTGACTCGACATAGACGATCTTGACTCGATGAGAGAAATAATGATCGTCGTTCACGTTCATGCGCTGTATTAGACTCTGCTTTCATGCATTCAATCGATCTTTGTTCTTCTCATACTCAGACATGTCGAGAAGCTTCTCGAATCTAGAAGCGATGATGACAGCGACAGAGTTCGCAGAAGAGTGAACGATGAGAAAAGATTGATTGTTCAAGATTTGTGCGACGATCTGAGCTATCGTCGCAAGAGACTGAGAATTCAATTCTATATAAACTGAAGAACTGAAAACGATGAACGAGAACGAGATGATGACATCATGTTGTCGAACTTGATTTTGAAGCTTTCGCATTGCGCGAAAGATCTCGACTGAATTTTCGATCACACTTTGAGCGAACTGTTTGACAGCACGCTCATTGTTAGAGGCCAGCATAGAGCGAGTCATATGAATGTAATGTAACGAGTATATAAATGCTAAGGAAGGAAAGTATCTAGAAGGGAAGGACCGGCTATCTATATGACTCAGAAGAACATAAGCTAACTCTGAATAGGGTTGACTTCGGAACAAGCCTATGCTCTAGCGGCGAGCGATCGGCGATAGCTCTCAGAATAGCCATCAACATAGTCATCAACATAGTCATCAACATAGCTATCAACGAAGGTGCGTAGCTAGGATCGTAACATTACCTTCTCCCTTCAACGATTCATGTTCGCATGAATGTATTTCCTTAGTCTTGTGTAGAATCGAAATGCCTATTGTAGCAGGCTCACTATGCGAGGTAGAAGTGTCATTGAAGCAGGCTCACTAGTTGCACGCGAACGAGTCGGCAGACCGATTCACTGATAGGTAGGGCGATGTGAGTAGGTAGGTCATCGCATTGACGAAAGATGTCATTGTAGCAGGCTCACTAGTTGCACGTGAATGTATGATCAGGTTCACTGATGGGTAGAACGATGAGAAGATAGATCATCGCATTGACAGTGTCATTGAAGCAGGCTCACTGGTCGACTTGCTCATCGAAGAGGTCGACTTTGGGCTCGTCATTGTAGCAGGCTCACTAGTTGCACGTGAACGTATGATCAGGTTCACTGGTGGGTAGAGCGATGAGAGCGAGTAGACCATCGCATTGACGATGCCATTGAAGCAGGCTCACTGAGGGTTTGCTCCTCGAGATAGAGACTTCACGCAGTTCTATGACTGGCCTCGTTTGATTGTTCAACAAATTCGAAGAATCTCTTGCGAATCTGAATGAACGGTTAATTCGCTGATCTTTGACCTAGTCGGATGGTTCCAATCGTTTGTTTATACTCGCTGACCAGCGCACGAGTTCGAATCTTTTGTTTATCCTCGCTGAATCAGCTCACGAGGGAAGGAAGGTGAGTGCTGCTGCACGGACGCAAGCCGCTAGACCAAAGTCGATAGAGGGTTGAAGAACTACTAGCAGAAGCATTCGAAGGAATCGATGCAGATTATTTCACTTCGCCTGTAACGAAGGAGCATTTATATAATGTTAGGGACCAGCATAGAGCGAGTCATATGGGTGTAATGTAACGAGTATATAAATGCTAAGGAAGGAAAGTATCTAGAAGGGAAGGGTCGACTATCTATATGACTCAGGAGAACATAAGCTAACCCTGAATAGGATTGGCTTCGAAACAAGTCTATGCCCTAGCGGCGAGCGATCGGCGATAGCTCTCAGGATAGTCATCAACATAGCCATCAACATAGTCATCAACATAGCTATCAACGAAGGTGCGTAGCTAGAATCGTAACACTCATCGTCGATCGAGAGATTGTGAAACGACTTCATTTGAGCGAAAGAATAACTAGATGAGATTTCAATGTATGAAAACGTTGCAGAAAGTGTAGATCTTTCGTAATGTCAGAGACTGAGCTAAACTAGAGATACTATCAATATAGATGACTGATATTATTATTACTTTGATAGAATCTAGATACAAGACAATACATCAGATAATGTACAAGACAAAAGACAAAGAGCGAAAGAAAAGAACGAGAGTTTGACTTCTATATACATGAATCGAGCAGAATCAAGGCTAGACAATAGTTCTATTGACTTAAGATTGCAGAAGTTCGCGCACACGACTGAGATGATTGAAACAGAATTGCTGAGGTTGAATTAAGATGACGATGACTAGATTGATGACTTGATTCATTAAACTGCGAAACAGATTCAATGAATCGAGATTATCTAAGACATCAACAATTTATGTTCTAAATTGAGTTGATGATCTGACATCATGACATCAAGTGTTGATACAATTATCAATGAATGTTTAGACTTGAATCTTGTTCGAAGCTGCTTATGTATGAGCACTTCACACTTGATGAGATGTTGCTTTAGTTCACTGATGTTTTTTGCGAGCTTGTCACAATGAGAGCATGCGCGAAACATTGAATTGTTCTCTTGAATCATGTTGTTGACAGAATGATGTTTAAATCATGTTTCATCAGAGAGATATAAATCTTTTTGAACATCAGACTGCGCTCTAATAAGATCAATGCAAACAATACTCTTGTTGTTTAATAACAAGTCGATAGCAGAGCAATATTATTGATGATCGAATTAAAGTACTGTATTAAAGATTTGCATCTACTGTTCATATTCGATTAGATTGAATTTTATCTCTACTCAGATTTCACTATATTTAATTCAGCTTAAATGTCTTCTATCATTGATTCTCAAGATCAATAGAAATCGAACAATGAAGATGTTTATTGATGATCAGACTAGATGCTTGAATCAAATCATTTTTGTTTGCTGATGTCAAGTCTTATTCAAATTTGAACGAGAGAATTTCACTCAATATTTTCATTAGATTCAATATGTATGTAAATTACTATGAGCAGTGCTTCAAGTATTACAGATCATACATATTTATTAGAGAAAGTCAGTAGTACTTTTATTAACTCAACGTATAGTGAATCTTTCATCGAACGCGTTGACAGCGTCGCTGATGTCGCTCTATTCGAAAAACTCAAATTCATCAAGAAGATCACTTTTAAGACGACATAAATCACGTAAATCTCACTTCAAAATTCAATTCAAATAGTCAGCAGTGAGATCAATGATGAGATCAAACAAGAGAAGAAATACATGTTGAAGCTGCAGATGATGTCTATGTGAAGTGTGAGCAAGAAGAGAATGAGATAGAATGATATGTTTCTGCTTCTGAAAAATCGAAAGCTCATATTATATGATTGCTCATAATCACACTTGTGAGAAGAAAGATGCTTTTGAAACACAATATCGTTGTTTGTCAAACTAGAGAATATCGATTGAATCTCATATGACACTCATAGCAAAATCTACAATCTTGTCATGTAGAATTGAAACTATCTCACACATATGTCAATTTGACAGACTGACTTACGAACTGAAGATGATGTTCAGCAACTAGATGAACGCAATTGTTTTTCGTTCATGCTTCAGAAGCATTCTTATCAAGACATGCACTCAAGTATTACAGTGTCTCTTCATCTTCTTCTGCAATTCTTCAGATCAAAAGTGTAGATTTTTGTTATCTTATCAAATATTCAAAAACATTTTCACATCTTGATTTGAAAGCACTTCTATCATTATCACGCAGCTTCTCACAAGAATAAATCAGAGAATGCTGTTTTTAAGAGAACAGATACTTCACATTCTATCTGTTAGAAATATGAAATACAGAGAAACGAATAAATGTTTCATAGAAATCATCTCAATTCACGTCGATAATACACATAGCAAAAGAGATAAAGTTGCTTTAAATTCTTCAATCTTCTACTGAGCGTTACTTCTGCTGCTATGAAAGTTTGTTAATCAAATTGAGTATTTTGCAAATGTAATTCTGATTTATTGAACATATATCTCGTTCAATGCAAACGATTCACATGTCTTTATCTTGACGCGATTCACTGCTGAATGTAAATATTCACGTTACAGCACGTAGATTGCAACACTACATAATCAATTAGTTTGTAATAAGTCTTTGAATTAATTTCATCTTTTGTCTACTCTATCAGAGTATGTATCGCTTTCAGTCAAATCATCATAAACAAATAAGAAAGATATTACAAAGTAAACACGTCAGAGTTTGCTCTAATATTTGCACTCAATCATTACATAAATGCAAGTTATCGCTCATCACTCATTACGATAAGTATCATTGTTTATCAACGACACACAAGTGCAGTTTACAATGAGTATTGTTAGGGGCCAGCATAGAGCGAGTCATATGGGTGTAATGTAACGAGTATATAAATGCTAAGGAAGGAAAGTATCTAGAAGGGAAGAGCCGGCTATCTATATGACTCAGGAGAACATAAGCTAACCCTGAATAGGGTTGGCCTCGGAACAACCCTATAGCCTAGCGGCGAGCGGCCGGCGATAGTCATCAACATAGCCACCAACATAGCTACCAACATAGGTGCGTAGCTAGGATCGTAACAAGTATCAAGCTACAACGTGTGTTTCTGTGAGTTATATCTCATCAGCATTCGCACTTTTCAATGTACATTAAACTGATCTGACTTCAAATGCTGTTGACATATACTCTACTTCAATTAGCTCACTTCGTTGAGTAAGATCAATCTTAAGCTACAACTTTCTTATCTCAACGTTGCTTCATTGAAGCTACAACTACAGATCATTGAAACATTAAATTATCTTACACACTCTTTAATTGTGAGTTACAGATGATTAATCTATCTAAATTATACATAATGAATCGACTAATGTGAAATTGTTCGCTACAGCTTCTCATTCTCTCATCTCACATTCTACGAGCGAGAATCAGTCAACATGACGAAGAAATTGAAAGCTTCACAAGATGATCAGATGATGAACTACTATGATACATCTCAGACATTTAGACGTGAGAATGTCAACTTCGTTGTTTCAACGCAAAAATACACTGAAGATCAATCATTTAATGATGAGTTCTTACTCTTCGAAAATATAAATTCTTCTCAGTGTATTTTCGTTAACTTCAAAGCAAAGCTGATACTACTTTATGAAAATAATCTCGATGAAATGATTGATATCATAAGAAGCGTTGAAGATGAATATTATGTCAAGATGAAGATCATCTTCAAGATGATCTTAAACTGAACTGTCAACGTCATTTTTGATGTAAAGCTTCACTTAGTGACATCAGTTGAAGAACAGAGACTTAAGCGTGACATCATTCATAACTGAATCTTTTATATCAACAGCGATTCAATGATTGAAAACATTATCATTCATGAGTATTTGAAGCAACGTCAGAGCTCAAGATTTTGAACTGAAAAGATGTACATGCATCACAATCTTGAAGATGAGATGATAATTAATATCAGAGACTATGAACAACTGAGCTTGCTTCAGCTGAAATTTCAATCAGCGACGACTCAATTCAGTGAGATCAAGCTTCACATGAAAGATGTCAATGATCATCTTGCACACATACATCACATCATTTACGATCTGTTTACAACATCTGTCACTAAGAAGATAATCATCGCGACTTTTATCAACATTGCACAAAAATAATCAATTTCTTGCTCAATGAAGAGTCTTTCAGCGCTTTTGTGCTTGAAAGCGTGTTTTTTCATCAACAGATCTTTGATTCAATCACTTTGTTTCAAGCAAGCACACAATTCAAAAAGATCAGATTACGATCAGAGAAAATCATCTCATTGTCAACTTATCATATCATTACACTTATCGTGATAATCACAAATGTTGATTGTGTGAAGATGTAAATGTTGTACAAGTGAATGAAGTTCAGAAAATCATAATTTCTGAATCTTAAACATTGAACTGCAAGCTGCGTGTTCTGATTACTATGACAGATGATAATCAAGAATATTTAAATCTCATTAAATTGTCAAAACGCTTCAAATATTGATTCAAAGTTAAGAATCACTTCAAGATTCAGATAGAAATTGAGATTTGAACTGCAACAATCGTTTTTACATCTTTCATATTCACGTCAACTATGAATATTATGATAGCACTTCATCGTTCACACATTGATAATGAATGAAGCATTCTTGAACTGAAGTCTACTCTTGATCTTTGATTCATGCTAAAGAAGACTAATCACGAGCGAATTCAAGAGTACTGTTTCAAAGATTCTTCAATTATCATTCAAGTTAATGCAGTGAGATCAGACTCAACGTTCAAGATTTAATTAGCAGCTATCAAAAAACTGAATTTTGCTCATATCAATGAGAAGAAATTGATTCACAATTTCAAATGAAGAGACATTCTCATTGATCAAGATTTATGTACAAAGAAAAAGATAAACATATTCAAAAATGATGATATCAAAGCGAAGTTTAATGCATGAAGTATCTTTTTCAATGAAGAACAGATGAAAACACTACAGTATTGTCATACTCTTTCGAATAACTTTGATTTGATCAAAGATGTATTTGAATCAAGCAAGATGTTCATGAATGTTGTTATCACTTTGCTGCTGATAAGCATCGATCAGAAAGTCAAAGTGTTAAACTCGTTTAATTGTGTTGCAGATGCATTTATCATTAAGCTACATGAACAATTTAAAGCTCTTTGTCAGAAAAGTCTTGACATCACGAATCGACATTGCGTTCACTATCATACATTCTCAACGAAGCACAAAGTTCTTGCATATGAAAATCTCAAGCATACGACTCAAAAATCTCATTTCGATCAGATGCGTTGAACTGAAATCGCTTCACTTTCAAATATGATATATGATTTCATGATTCATCATCTGATCAAAAAGAGCAGAATTCAATCTCATGAAATTCATGATCATCATTATCAAGTACATAATGTCAGTATGTCAACACTGCTTATGAGATTATGTGAGTTTGATAAACATCAATCATCAAGTTTTGAGAATTCAAACTATCAATCAATCTCTGTGAAAATTATTAAGAGTGATGATTTCAAGATTGATGTTTTCAAGATTGATGATTTCAAGACTATTGCATTTGAGAGCGATGATTTTAGTAAGAATGACAATTTCAAGATCAGCGATTTCAGTGATGATGATCTCAGTGATGATGATTTCAAGAATGATGACTTCAAGAATGATGATTTTAAGAGTGATGATTTCAAGAAGAACAATTTCAAGAAGAACAATTTCAAGATCAATGATTTCAAGAATGATGATTTCAAGAATGATGATCTCAAGAATAATGATTTCAAGAATAATGATTTCAAGAATGATGATTTCAAGAAGAACAATTTCAAGATTAGCAATTTCAAGAATGATGATTTCAAGAAGAACAATTTCAAGATCAATGATCTCAAGAGTGATGATTTCAAGAAGAACAATTTCAAGATTAGTGATCTCAAGAATGATGATTTCAAGAAGAACAATTTCAAGATCAATGATCTCAAGAATGATGATTTCAAGAATGATGATCTCAAGAATGATGATGCTAAGAACAATGATTTCAAGATTAGTAAACTCAATACTATTAAACTCAAGAATGATGATTTGAAGAGCAACGAGTTCGATAGCAGTGATGAAATTGACTCAAAGAACGATTTTGAAGAGATTGAAGATGATCATGATACAACTACTTTTCACTTGATACAAGTGAAAGACAAGACAAAGAATAAGATGAAACAGAAATTTCTAAGTCATTGCACTCAACTTGAACTCAACAAGCAATTAAATAAGATTGATCATTAAGCATACATTTGAAACTTCACACAGTTCTGAATCAGAATAGAGATGAAAGAACAATTGAATTCACGAAACAAAGCATGAATAAGTCTTCATGAGCGAGAGCTTTGCAAGAATATTCTTGAGACAGACATTTGTATGATAATCTGTATGACAACTATCAGTGACGATTCACTCATACAAAAGTTTAAAGTCGATCATGTCATTTTGCAAAAGATCATCAAATTTCAGAATGTCGAGATCTTCATTGATATGACATGAGCTGAAAATGCTACTACTATTCACATGTCTGAAGATGATGAGCAACTGTCATCATCTCAGAAAAACGTTCAAGAAAACTGTTTCACATCTTATCTCAATCACTTCTTGTTTGATAGATTCATGACAAATGACTATTCTCATCAAATGTTTAAAAAACAATATTGTATCATTTTGATTTTAGACAACATCATATCAAAAATCTGATATAAAAATGAAGTGCTGTTCAAGATTGATATGATTCTTCATTCAAATATTGCTTTTGCAACTGCTGTGTTGAATATCTTTTGCAACATCGCTGCGTCTATTGTGTTCATCAATGTCAACAGCAAAATCAACATGATTGACATCATCAAATTCAAACAGAATGATATTGAAGTCGAGATAAAATTCAGTCTCATCGTAGACTACATCAAGACAGAGATTTTCTCAATCAACATTCTTCTTCTCATCTTGTATTCGACACAGATAACTCTACTCAAAAAGAGATTGATGTCAGATTTGCAGACAAAGAATGTGAAGATATGCACGATAGATGTCTATCAAGAAGAAGAAAAGTCAATGATTATTTTTATAATGATTGAAGATACAAAAATTGAGTTTCAATTTCTTTCTGATCGTCTTTTAGTCGAATGCAGTCACTCAAGAGATTCATTTGTCGTTATCGTCAACTGATTGAATTTACAAGTCAACTATTTTAAGAGACTTCATCTGCTGAACGAGCTAAAAGTTGAATTTGAGACAGTAGAAATATACATTGATTACAACAAATCATCAACAGATTTCAACTTCATGACAATAAAACATCAACTGCGTGATGATTTAAACGTTGAAACAGTAATAATCAACGATGTCTCAGAGAAGCAAAATAGTATTACGTCATTCGCAGACAACATGACGAATGACAATGCTTGAAACTCTACATCATCTGAAGAAAGTAAGATAGCTAATAATAATGAATGAAATTGTCTGCTTCTTCAAGATGATTGCAATTCAAACTTCAGCTTAAAGAAATCACTCGACAAAAGCATTGAAGTGAATCAATCACAATTTATTTGATAGTAATTGAATTGTGCTGTTCGCTGAGAGTTTCTGTGAGTGAAAAAGCTAAGATTGACAACTTAAAGCATGAATAAGAGAGAAATAAAGCGAAATAGATCTCAAGACAAGATCAGAATATGTCTGATTTTAGCATGACAATCTCATCAGATACTTGCGTTCTAATTTATTCAGCAATGAACATGAGTTAAAAAGAAATTTGAACAATACATTTGAGATGATGTATCGATTGTTACATATCATTCTAAATCATCGTGAAAACAAAAAAGTTTGCAATGTTCAAATTGTTTATGATTCATTGAACATCATATTGAACAATCAATCATCGACATGTTAATTCATTTACGACACTAGCGTGAATCTCTTATTTAGCAAGAATGATATTTTCAACTTTATATCACAGTAATGATAATCTCATTGAAAATCGATCATCAAATTCGCAACAGAATTCATAGTCTAAAACAGTATCTTCTGCTCGCTTTACTCAAGTGTGTGCTCTTTTAGCAGATCAATTAATCTACTCACTTCAATGTCACTGCATACTTATGTTGATTCACAAGACTATCTGAATCGCTGCGATGATGCTCTTGATTTATATCTTCATTCTGCAATGTGCTTAATTAAGTCTTCTTGCTTGAAGAATTGAAAGTAACATCATGTGAATAGATGATATATTTCGATCGTGATGAATCTTAAAAGTACATCTAAAAGAACTTCACATACAATGAGTCATGCTTCATTGCGAGCAACGTTCATTCAAATGTAGCTTGACTTTAGTCACTAATATTCAACACTTTCAATGATTGATGAAAACTTGACTCACTAATTGCATATAGAGCGCGATCACAAATATGACGCGTCAAACTTCATCTCATCTCAAGCTTCTATCTTAATCTTGTTCATTAAATCTATCAGCTCAATTCTTCGCTCAAAATCAACTCAAACAAGCGACAATGACAAATATGAATAGTGAGTATCACACATTTAAGAGAAACATCACGCTTAAACACGTTGATGATCAGCTAGATGAGAATCAACTCAAATTCAACAATGTAACTCAGATGTGCAATGCTCTTTGAATCAACGCGAAACAAGTTGAACAAATATACAAACAAATCACAGTTTGACTGATTACAAATGAATCTTTCTTGACAGAGATCAAGTCAATCAGTGAAAACAAAGCATTACAGTCGTGCATCAAGTTTTTAAACGACAAATAATTAGATCAATTTGAAGATCTAAAGACTGTTCATATTTATAAAACTTGTAAAAAGCTGATTCAACGAGTTCTTTTCAACATTCGTCGTAACGCTGTCAATGAAAGACGCAAAACTCAAAAATTGTCATTACAGACAACAACATCTTTCACATCTACGATTTCAATGAATTCAGTTTCGAAAGATGAGAACTTCACTGACGCAAGTAACATGTGTTCATCGCTTGCAAGATCAATATCATCAACGTAACATATCTTGAATCGTTGAGAGTTGAATATGAAAGTATTTCAGTTAGCAGTGACGTGAATTGATATTTCAGCAATTAGCTACTGCTCAGTCTATCAGATGATGTCAAAGACAGACAGTTTGAATTCTAACTTCATAATGCAGATATCTTTGAATGAATGAAAAAAGTTGCTAAAGCTAAATCTGAAGCTTAAAGAACATGCATTTACTATCAAATACACATTTGAAGTGAAGAAAGTGATCAGTGACAACAGATGATTTCAGCAAATGATGTATGCTTCATGACAGAATGATCAAAGACACGTCGCGTTCAAGATGAAGTTGATCGTGCTCACATTTAATATGTACTGTCAAAGTTATAGAAATCATCAAGACATCATTTGATACTAACATTACATCAGATGCTATGTTCAGCTCTGATAATTGCTCAACGAAGTAAAGAAACGAAACGTCATCTGAAAAATCAGTCGTGATGTCATCTATACAAGTCGAAGCTCAATCAGACTTGATTCTCAATACATCTCAGAAAGTTTCAATTATCAATCATCATATCACTCATATAAATGACATAGCTTCGACATCTATCGTGATTATGAATAAGCTAATGCATAAGTATCAGAGAATATAAATTTCAGCTAAAGACATTTTAAACATTATCACAGAGAATTCTAATCATCTTTTGAGCGTCAAATCAACAGAGAACTCGCTTAAGAAATTGTCAAATGATATCAGTACAGTTGATCATTTTCAAGACTCAAGCATATGAATTGAAAAGTGAATCATCATCAACAACAATAGTGATTACAAGAATGTCATCTTGATAGATAGTGATGATGAGAATATTTCAATAAGCAAGTGAGTTAAATTAGAATCATTAGATCAAGAGAATATCATCGAGTTTTATTACTTTAATTTGTCGACAATCAAAGATAAAGTCTGTACAATTTTTTTGAACGCAGATAGTACGTCATGAGATCTGATTAATGATAATTCGTTTGAGTCTCTTTCTGAGAATCTCATGAACATCATATCATGATCTAGCGAAGAAGAGTTATCGTTGAATGTGAAAGATTTCATTGATCTTGAAATGCAAACTAATGCTACGATCAATGTAGACAATCATACAACTGTTGTTGAAAATACACTCGCGACGAAACAATCATGAAAATCTACTATCACTTTCTCTGAGAAAAAGATGAACTTGACGAATGTCGACGAAGATGATTCAACTTTTAAGCAAGAGAATTCAACTGTTGACATTGATGTAAACAAGTAAGTAAATCATTGATTCTTACAATGACTGCAAGAATTAATGAAGAAATAAGACTTCTGCAAAACATATTCATGAAAGATGTTGAGCATCTGAACGACTCAAATAAATGAAAGAGAGCAATCAGATTGTTCTTGCATGATGAAAACAAGATTTTCTTCATCAAATGTATTAAAATCAAAGACTTAGTCACAAAGCTATATCTTTATCAAGTCTTTGACATATTTGTAATGATTGAGATGAAGACGTGACAAAATGATGAGTATCTAGCAGATGAAATAAGACTTGAAAAGATATGTAATTTAAACATGTCGTGAGAATTACTCTACTAACAAAGAATTAAGATCTCAATATTTCTCGATTTAGTTGCTTTGAATCAATTACTCGTACTTGCACAGATTGAAGTGATTGAACATTGACACAGAGAAAATTTCAGTCATCATTTGCGCAGAGACAGTAAAACTCAATCTCAATTAGCAAATGTCAAGTGTTTCTTCAATATCTTGAGTAAATGAGAAATTCAATGTTCATGCGTCGATAACAACTCATTCGCACTAATCGTTTCTATCAAGAGTCTCAATTTCATATACGTGTTTTCAATCTTGCTTTCTCAATGAATATCTCAAATGCAAAAGCATCTGAATCTACATGATGATGAAATGAACTGAGAAATTCGCTTTGCATATGAAGAGATCTCACTTCAAAAGAAGATTCATGAGCTGAAGTTACAGAAGAATGACAGATCAGAATTTTATGAATACAATGATCAGAGAAAACACTCTATAAATGATAATAGACTGATCTGCATCATCATCATACAATCATTCTCAAAACATCTTGATAAATTATGAACAGATTACGATGTAACATTTAACATCAAGAGAGAAAAGTCTTTCATTAAAACATTCAAAGATTGAAGATCTCTGAGATCTTGAGACAAAGTGACTTGTGATGAAGCTCACAATGAAGTGAAACGAACTTCATTTACAATCAAGAAATTCACAGACTTGAATGCAAAAACTCGTCAATGAATAATAATTAAGATTTCAATGAAGCAAAGTTTGATTCAAATGATTTATTGACTGAATAATATTGAAGACTGAACGCAGTTAAACACAAACATTGAGTGAAAAGCACAAGATAAACATCGCAAAAAGCTGAAAAAATACATGTTTTCACTGATCATAGCACTAGACAAGTTTCACAAGATAATCATCAATAAATCAATTGAGAATCACGAATAAATAAAGACTCATATCGACAAGATGATCAACTTCATGAGCACAGTCAGCTTAATGCAAATCTGTGAACACTTGACTTTCATTGATGATGAATCTTTAATCAATGTATCATCTACGACGTATATAAAGATAACTGTACAATTATCTTCACAGTATGATACAGTCATCAACGAAAGCATGAATGCACATAAGAAAGCGATGAAGCGAATATATGAAAGTAAATTGACAGCATGAAAGCGACACAACGAACTAGATGAGAAGTCAAAAGTTGAAATTCAAGAATATCTAGCAAGAATTAAAATACTGCGAATGCTTAGCTCTTTTTCTCAACTTTCACAACTGAAGACAACAAAGCATCTTTTCTTAATCAATGAATACAGCAAAGAGCAGAAGTGAATCAAAATAAACTCAACAACTCTGTATAAGATGATTGATAATTTCACAAACTCATTTCAACATCACATAAGAAAGATCTGCGATCACAGTCATTGCTTTAAGATAGCGACAATTGACAAGCTCATCAAGAAGTGAGATCTCAAGAAGAAGATGATGTTCTGTTCGATGAATTCAGTGCAAGCAGAAATACTCTATCATGTAAGTGATCATGTTATATGCTGCGCTGCTTGCTTAGCAACATGATGATGAATGTGACAAGAATACTTTACATTATCGATGCTAACTTCAAGTGTAAAGTATTTCACAATCATGAAGAAAATTCTCTGCATCTTAATTACGAGCTTTCTAAGAAAGAATCAGCTGCACGAGATCATGAGATTGTTTCAAGAAGAATTTACAGTTATATTTAAGTTTATCACATCGAAAATCGAGTCATCTTGATATATCATAGACACAATCTCAGTGATAGAACAAAAGTTAATTCTCACTAAGACTCGTTATTTAATACAATTAGATTCGAAGTGAATGATGAGCACATAGAATCAAGCGAAGAAAAGAATATGACATATCATGCAAATGAGACTCATCGTTACATATAGCATCATATGCACGAATTTCGACATCGAAAAAGTGATTGACAACAGACAGTTTCATTAATGAAGTTTGTTTGATAAGATGCTTGAGTCTCAAAAGCTAAACATTCATGATCTTACTCAAGATGATCTCGATGTCGACAAAGAATTTACAACGAAAGATGATGATTTGAACTTCACTTTCGAATGAAACATATTCAATGAAAGAAGCATAGATCATCAGTTGTTTTGAACATATTTAAGATTCAATGAACGCTGACTTAAAATCTGATTTCATCGCAATGATTTCGATTTTTCACAGCTATGATATGTCTGACACATCATGTTAGTGCATTACAAGAACTGTCATCAAATGTCATAATGTGCAACTTCAAGTAGTGTAAAAATCAGAGTTCATCAGCGTAAATTCAAGACACATTAGATCAGTACATAATATTAAGTTCATAAGCTTGTAATATCTGAAGTAATCAACATGCATCATATGCGATCGCAGTCACGTCTTTATTTTCTTTATATTTGCGATCTTGTAAGACTGAAAACCTATTCGATTTTATCGATTTTAGCTGACATTTAGCTGATTAGTTAGTTGTTAGTTGATTATTAGCTGAATTGAGTCGACTTTTTCAGATTCTGTCATCGAGCAAAAAGTTAGCTGTCGAACATTTTGTCGATGATCTAGACTCAATTCGTTGTTGATTCAATCATTCTCGCTCACAGCAATATGATCTTCTTTGAGTACTTCAAATCAGATCTTCTGCTGTAGTTTTTCTTTGAAGATAATTCACGACTTCAAGACTCTTTCATTCATAGATATACACTCAATCAATGAGACTCATTCTCGATTGTCACATTGAATCATATGAGTCTTCTTTTCATACTTGAAAATCATGACTTGAAGCTTAGCAATAACTTTCTGCATGAATCTCTTTTCATTCATGTTGTAGATATCTTTTATCTCTATTTCATGCTTTTCTTTTAAACTTTGAAAGAGCTTGAATCAGTCAGCTAAAATATTGAGATTCTGAGTCATAGCACGCTCTTTGTCAAGCGAAGAAATGTATGCTGTTTTGATTTGCGAATGACATTTTAGAAACTTCTGAAGTCAATTGATTTCGACTGACTTATCATTTCTCTTTTTTATTAATAGCTCTGCAGCTATCGAATGTACTTGCTTCACATGAGAAGATCAGTCTCAAGTCTGAAGACGTAGAATTCAGTCACATATAGCTGCTTCTTCTTCAGAACTAAGTCTTTGAAAATGCTGATTATGTACAGAAGCAGTCTTTCGATTCTTGATTCGATTCGTAAGAGTACTTTTTGATATGTCATGTTGACGAGCGATTTTTGTTATGAAAGAATTTTGGTTGGCTGCTGTAGTCTCATTCCAACGGGCTTGAGCAAGCGTTACGCGCTCTTCCTGTGAAAGTTCAATATCTTCAGAAGGTATGAAGGCCATAGGGGGGGTGGGGGGGGTGGCTGCCATCGTTTTGCTGATATGTTGAAGAATTATACCAATAGAATATGAAATGTGGATTTTCAGCCCTATAGGGCTGGACGACTGCTAGGTTTAGACGAGTGCTAGGTGAACCCTTCTACAGGCTTAGTCATGCCAGCTGAATTTTCCAACAAGGCTCTTTCCTTTCGTTTTTCAAATCCGTCAGAGACGGCCTTCCAATAGTTTCTATTCAATCCGAGTATCGTCCCAAATAGCATCTCATGTGATGAATTACGCTGCACCGAACTGTGCGCAATATCTAGACTGGTCGTCGAGATGAAGAACCGAATTGACAGGCTGCCATGCCACCATCCAACAAAGCTGCTGCGGTCCGAGGACCAACGATCCGAAACGTTCGACCGAGTCAGTCGGGTAAGGACGTATCCAATTGCTCAAGTGCTTCGAATGGAACATCTACTGCGAGCCAGATGGCCTTGATGCCTGCCCAGGACACACCAAGATTGCCGAACGTGTCGGAAACGCCAAGAACATGGACCTATCGAGTTCGAGGGATACCTGTAGGCCTGGACTGGGCAAGTACCAATTCACTTGTACAGTCAACGCTGAGGTTAAGGCATTGGGAGCTTCGTTCTTTAGCTCCTGATCCCATCAGAAACCGAGAACAAGTAGCTACCTTGGAAATATTGCAACCACCTTACAGCACCCTGGAGCCTCGCTCTGACTGTCAATGGCAATTTCCTATATCTCATATCCCAAATGAAGATACTGACTCTCCAAACCGATTAAACTTCGAGGGCAACCTTTCAGTTGGCGATACTTCAGCATCCAGCCATAATGTCAAACGACGTAGAAAGGCGACAATAACAGTGGATAAGCACTTTCTAGGTTTGACACCCCTGAACCGCTGGGATGAAAGTCAAAATTTAATAGAGTAGTATAATTCATCCTGTTTCAAGGTCGCTAAACTAAGCATAGCAGTTGTATCGCCATATCAGGTCTCGGTGGACATGCTTTTGGATCGTTCAAGGACAAAGACAGTCAATACATGTGGCTTCGTGATTCTCTCCCTGATGATTTCCCTGACCTCCGTATCTTTATCTATGGTTATGAGTCTGGCCTGCAGTGCAGCAATAGTTTCCAGAACCTTCGTGATGTCGGCGAATCGTTTCGAGATTCCTTGAGAGACTTGACAGGGCCACAAAACGTATGTCAGGAGCCAGAAATACCAGTGCATGCTGACATGACACTAGAGCAGCAACTCTCAGCGTTCAAGACCGCTGATCTTCATAGGACATAGCCTTGGTGGTCTTGTCATCAAAGAAGTAAGTCTCTATTGGAGCGAATAATAATTTTGACTCAAATAGTCTTTTAGGCACTCACCCTGATGGCTGATAGTGACGATGTGAGGGATCAGCAGAATCTTAAAGCCACATATGGTGCATTGTTCTTTGGTGTGCCATGTCGGGGAATGAACATTGACTCGTTGCGGCCAATGGTATCCGGTCAGCCGAACGAGTCTTTCCTGATGAGCCTAGCAAGAGACTCCGAGCTTCTCATGATGAAGAGTGAGAGCTTCTGCAAGGCTTTCAATTTCGAAAGTTCAAAAGTATTGTCGTTTTACGAGACCGATCAGTCGCTAACCGCTAGTCTGGTATGTTTTCCATGAAGCCGACTGACAACAAGATTGGTTCCATCTAATTAAGCTGCATAGAATGAGAAAGGCAAATACACTATGAAGGGCGCTCGTGCCATGCTGGTTGATAGAGCTTCAGCAATTAATGGACGCTACTGGGAGCAAGATCGAAACTATGTCATCGGGCTCCCGAAAGATCATTCGAATCTTGTTAAATTCTATGAGCGGGACAATTGCTATGACCGTGTCCGCCAATACTTGGAGAGGCTTACTAGCGAAGCTGAGGCAGCCATTCAGTTAAGAACAGTACCGATGGAGTACAACGAAAGATATAATAGAAGTAAGTTGCATGTTATCGGTAGGATAGCTTCTGTGGGCTTTGCGAGATTCTTCAATCATTCTTTTCAGTTAGAAGTGTTCCGTGACGGGTCCAAAGTCTTCCGGGTAGACATTTTGACTTGAAGATTTCTATGCCGATTCCATAGCTCTTGGTTTGAGTTTTCCTACTTAAGATAGTTTCAAAAGGTAGAAATCTACGCACGAATTTCTAGTTGGGCCATTTCCTACTTCATAAGTGCTTTCAAATTAAGAGTGCCAATCGCTTGACTATTATCTACCGCTTTGACGATACTGATCTGTGGGGTAGACATGGAGAAACGCCTCGCGGTCATGCATCGGCAAATAGACCCAAGTCCAAGCATTGACAACTTCACCAAGAAGAGATCTCTTCACTCTCTTTGGATCGCTGATTATGAGACAAAGCTTCAGCTAGTCCCTGCTTCGGATCCTGGTACCTGTACTTGGGTGGCAGATCATACTGAATACCGAAATTGGAGTTCTGGAAAAAGAGGGCCTATTGTTTGGTTGCTAGGTACGTGGTTCTAGCGTCATTTCCCGTCATCACAAGCCCTCGTTCGGATTCCAGAGGTGTTTCAGCAGCATGCCGAACCGACGCACCATGAAACTCGTATTACCACCCAACCAAGCAATGCTAACTCCGAAACCAACGACAGGAGGACCTGGGTCCGGGAAGACAGTCTTGTCGGCATATTTGATCAAAGAGTTTCGAAAAACCGCCAAAGGAGCACTAGTCACCCACTTCCATTGTGATAAAGATCAAAAACTCCTCAGCTCGACCGAGACTATCCTAAGTAGCCTGCTCCATCAGATTCTTGCTAAAAATAGCCACCTGGTCGATCATGCCGTCAGAGAATTCGAAACAAGACCGAGAGGGTTTTCCGATTCTTTAGGAACACTTTGCACGGTACTCGACAATGTTCTCCAAGACAAGAACTGCCCTAAGGTTTACTGCATTCTCGATGCTCTTGATGAATGCTCCAATCCGCAAGCCTTGCTTAAGGAATTATCCACCCACTACAGCTCGCATATAACCGACTACCGTCACTTTTCAGTAAAATCCCCAATAAGATTCCTGATAACTAGCCAGCCTAGTCGAAACTTTGAGAATTACGCATTGCTACCCAAGTTCTCTTCTATCATAGACATGACAACGGCAGAGAACTTCAGAAGCCGAGAAGTGGACATTCGACATTCAATTAAAGAGAGGGTATCAATCCTGCCCTTTTCTCCCAAAGTCAAACGGAAAGTTCACGCACATCTTGAAAAAGGCGCAGATGGGATGTACTTGTGGGTCTCATTGACACTCGACGAATTGGCTAAGACCCCAAGTGGAAACGTGGATCAAGTTCTAAGATCAACACCGAAGGATTTGGATGAAAGATATACGAGCTTTCTATACCAGATAAGGAGAAAAAGCAGAGACTGGGCCCCGCAAATCATCCGTCTCATTTTTGCCGCATTACGCCCTCTGAGCGTTGGCGAATTGTATTTGGCCCTGAAGTTGTTGAAAGATGAAACTGACTGCGTTAATAAGCCACTCGATGAGGACACATTGGACAATTTTGAGAATGATCTGAGGCTTTGCGGGCCGATCATCAAGGTTCAGGATATGAACTTACACGGCGCCTTGTCCCGTAGCCGTACAGTCACCCTAGTTCATCCTACGGCAAAAGAATTCCTTACTCGGAATCTTACTCGCAACTCCGAACTTTCTAAGCACTTCTACGTCAATTCAGAAATTGCACACTTGGAGCTCGGCGAAGTATGTATGAAATATCTCTATTATACTGATCTAGGAAAGACATTTGCGCCGCCCTCCCCAAGAGAGCAAGTATATCAGAAATTTAGACGAGTGGTTACAAAAGCTATCGAGCTTCAAGATTATTCAAGACGCTATCCACTACTGGATTACGCCACTCAGTCTTGGCTTCAGCACTGCACGACGCCATCACAGAAACCAGATTCAGGTTTTCTCGAATTCTTTCGAAGATTTACGATTTTGGATATGGCGCGTTGGAAATGGATCTGGTGGCGACTTAACGTCCCGTATTCAATAGATGTACAGAACCTCAGCTATAACGACGCACAAGCAAAGCCTTATGTTCGAGAAGCACTGGAATTATACCAACCGCAGCGAGACCTAGAAAGCAAAGTCACCGACCCAGCTACTGAGATAATGCTTTTCCTGACAAGAGACCTTCAGACGTCGCCGCTACTCCCAGTGCTGTGGCGTGCAAACAAACACCGGCTCACGTTGCGGGATGAATACGGGAGGACACTTCTCCACTATGCCGCGCTAGAAGGATGGGCTCACTCCATTGACCTATTAGTCGGGTACATGCGGAATGATCTTAACATCCAGGACCATGCCAAAAGTACTGCCCTCCACATTGCAGTAATGCCGGTTCGTGAAGACCAGAACTCGGCAAGGCTCAGACTCGCGAAAGCGTTACTCGATGAGGGTGCTGACACAGAAATCAAGGATGCCTCAGGGATGACTCCGCTTCTTCTCGCCATTCAATTTGGTATGTATGATATGGTAAAGCTGCTGCTCGAAGTTGGGGCCGCAGATCCAACTGCAGTCGATGCTTACGAAGGTCCGGAATTGGATATGGCGATAGAATTTTCTGGAGATGTCGTTCAGCCGGATGGTGGGACGATATCGAGCCTGCTGGAATATCATCAGAATAATCGTGATTGGGTAATGGTTTGCAAATGATCGTTGTTCCTGGATATGCATCTACAAGTATCGCTTGAAGAAAGCGTTTGCAAACATCTTTTATATATGACATATTGTGAACAAGCCCTACCATCGAAGCAAAATTACTTTTATTTAGGTAGGCGCCATTCATCCACCTGTATGTCCGAATCTGTCCGCTAACTTCGTCGCCTCGATCAGCATTCTAGACATCTAATACATTATTGGTTTTTTTCCAATTACGCATTCAACAGTGGTGTCAAGCATGAGCGTTTGAAAACGATATCCCGATCTAGTCAATGGTCGACCACGACAAGCCAGCACAATTTTGGGACTTGAAAGATGCAATGAACGAGAAACGGATAGGCGTATATTTACGTATCACATCTATATCGTCAATCAACTAGCAATGCTAACAAAGAACTATCCGGGTTCAGAAGAAACAGGTTTTGTATCACAGTGCCGGTTCCTGCAGTACCCACAAGAGTTATCCAATTGACGAACTCACAGTTACAATACGAATATATCTAAGAAATTCTTAAGCACACCCTATGTCGATTCATCCTGACTGTACGTTCTGTCCACCGAGTACCGAGCGCCACGCCAATTGAGCAAGGGGGGGTGGATATGCAGATGGGCTTCCGACGGGATCAACTGTCAGCTAGATAGCGAGGACGACTTATTCATTTCAGAGGCTCATTGATCACCAACTGCGATTGTGCCGAACTTCAGATAAGTATAGTGTCATCCACTCAGACCATCAAGGTATGCTAGCGTACACAACTTCGCGGCTCAGCGGTGGCCGAAGATAATCGAGAGGCACATCTTCAGGCGCCTGATGCTCTTCCGCCCATTGTCTAACCGCCTCAAAGTCTCTACATTTGTGTCTCGTGTTGAAGTCAGGATAAGCTTTGGGCTGCTCCTTGTCCCACCACACTTGCCCGAGGACACCAATGTCCACCGTACATATTAGCTGTTGGCGGAGAATGTCAAGGCAATGGGCTGCAGCATGTAAGCTTCCTGTTTGAGGTACGATGCAGTGGCGGGAGAACAGCAGGAAAACACTCACAGACGTGGAAGCGCAGGATATCGTCTGAATTTTTGAAGGCACCCTCACCACGCTTATGGTAATAATCGAAGTTGTAATACAAGGACTGCCGGAGGAGATTCTACAGTTCCACGGATCAGATGGGCTACAACGGCTTTGAAGATACTCACGAGACAATGTAGGTGGTGCAGCCCTTCGACATTAGCCGGGAAACCGCCCCCGTACTTCTCATTTAGTTGAACCTGATCTGGGGAGAGGCCTGACTTCTCGGCTTGGTCTGATGGAACAATTGCACTTCTGTCTATAATAACAGCTTGTCAGTCATAAGATCTGCTGCGTGGCTGCGAGTACTCACAATCAACACCTAGAGAAGCCCATGCCACGTCAACCTCGGTCCCTGCATCCTGTCGAAATACATTTTCCTTCAACAACGAGCCATTGAAGACGACCGTCTCGTAATTTAAGCCGATGTCTTTGGTGAGAGGTGCTGGGGCGAAGATTAGCAATTTGGCAGACACGCAATCGATCTCGTCCTACAATATCGAGAAACATGTTCAACACAACGGGAACTTGGGTCACTGAACCAGTGACGTCCTAGCCAGACTCCCAGAAGAGCAGCGGCCGGAAGAGATATTATAAGGATGAGGGTCCCACAAGATCGCGTCAACCCGATATTCCATGGCGAGTGCGATATCTCTACGCCATCTGACTCTGCGATCAACGCCTTGAGGTCCTCTGTCTGTGAGACTTTGCTGAACTTGACGGTCTTCTTCCACGGGTATCCAAACATGATTTACAACGGCGGTCAACGAGCAACTTCTTCGGGAGGGCTGGACAGGTAGATGAAGTGCATGCAAAGATATGTGAATGCTAACAAAAGTACTACATGATACCAGCATATCGAGGGCAAGGTCGGTGTGACTGCCGGTCATTCCGCTCTGGAAATATTTTTGAACGAAGCACGATGGCGCGATAGAAACGGTCTTCGTATCTACCTTATTTAGACTTCGGATGGTGTGACACAAAAAAGCAATGTCATCTTGGCTAACGCACGCTGAAGGCAGCTTCTCGCCTCTGGGTTGTCTAGATACAATCTAGGACGGGGTTTTATTGGCTTCATGTATCAGGCTGACAGATACAGGCACGTCAGGCTACTTTTTGATTAAGGATCAAATAAGCGAGGCACGCTAAAAATTTCTTTGGGCATCATCAATTGCAACCTCGGGCTTCCAAACCTCCGTATCTGTTTCTCCTAGCTACACGAGGTCAAGGCACTAGATTGTCCTTACTCCAGTGCCTACTCAGATGTATCTTCCGGACTCTCCGCATCTGCGTTTAAAGGGAATACGAAGACTAGTTCTTTGATATACACTTTTGTGCTAGAATTCTGGGATCATTCGATGCACCGTGATTGATCATACTTTTAAGTAAATTTGATTCATCTTCGTGCGTCTGTACTTGGCCTCAAACTACCGAATAGGAGCAACCCGGGACTGATGCCATTCCAAAGTACTATCAGGTGAGCCGTTAGATCATTGAAGCGTCTTGTACCCCACATCTGCAAGACCGTGAGCCCATGCTCCATGTCCACGAGGTCATCCTGGCACCGAGGAAGAGTAACACGGGTACGAGGTTTTGGAAACTGTTGGGTCTATGGCTTATGTTTCTCTGTTTCCTGCCAATAGTCAAGTGTCAGCTCTCTTCCCCATTCTCTATAAAGAAAGTCCACCCCTTTCATTGTCGATAGCTTTCATCTCCGCTTATTAGTAGTCATATGTTATCTCCAAACCCTTAAACCTTACTCATTGTCCACTGTTCATCATGAAGATCGTTCAAAGCCTTCTTACGCTACTGGCGTTTGTCTCGACCAACGCCGTCGTTGCGAGTCCTATCCCTGTGGAAGCCGTATCAGAGACTGCTGCAGACGCTGTGCCACAAGCTTATAGTAACTACGGCCAGTACGGAACCTATAAGAACTATCCGCCTCCACCCCCGGCGCCCACCAATTATGGCTCGTACAGTGGCTACGGGACTTACAAACGAGACGCAAAAGCCGAGCCTGCAGACATGATTGAGAACAGGGAAGCTGTACCAGAGGCTGTTGCAGAAGCTGCGCCACAGGGTTATAGTGACTACGGCCAGTACGGCACCTATGGCACCTATACGGACTATCCGCCTCCACCCCCGGCGCCCACCAGTTATGGCTCGTACAGTGGCTACGGGACTTACAAGCGGGCTCTTGACGAATAGTGGCCTCTGAGTAGGTACGCTATACAGCTTGCTATTGTTCTGTATGATGCATTATACTAATGGTCTCTAGGAGGAAGCCCAGCCCAGCTCATTTTGTGTGAGCAGGTGCATGTCGGCGTTTCTTTTCCGTTATGTGCGTAATACTAGGAGAGATGTGGGAGGGACGAACGATACACAGACACCACAGGAAAGACGATATACTTCTTCTGTACTGTCAGCCATTCATTTCAACCAAAAATTAGTCGAATCATACCTTAGGCTTCAATCTGTTTCCCCAGTAAACCCTCAGCTTTGGTGAACCGCTCCAATTTGAATTCCAAAACGATCCTGAGTGATATTTTCCCGAAATTCTCCGACGCATAAGATCCCATGCCGATATTTTTCAACTCGCGAGATCTCTCCCAGAGAGCTTTTCCACACGAGAGCACCAATATCGGCCGGATTTGAGGGGTTGAGAGTCCATTTCCAATCAGGTTATATTCCCGTCTAAATACTCACGCACAAGGCTTCATAAAGTTGAAGCTGTTTCCGACTCGGTACGTGAATGGAGAGAAGTCTCACAGTACAACATCAGCCAACAGGAAACCCAGCGAAGCCAAATCCTACAAAGAACCGAATTTTGAATATCCTGGGGTTGTAGCTGAAGCATCTGTCGATGCTGACCAGGATTGGCAGCCTGGAGACTGTAGACAGAGGGGAGAGACCGAGGATATTAGGAACAGCACCAAGAATTGGATCTCCACTTCCCTCGGTCGTTTTACTTCTCCAGTCCTTTAGTCCTCCACTTCCGCTATGCCTCCGCTTCTCCTAGTACTTCTTTTTCCGCAGTCCACCACTTCACCCAGTCCTCTACGTCGCTCAGTCGTTTCATTTATCTGGTTCTCGACTTTCCCCCAATACTCCACCCAGTCCTTTTCTTTTTCTAAGCATTCCGCTACCCCTAGTCCTCTACATTGACCACGAGCGTACCAACTTTTCCGCTTTCATGGTGAGCTATCTAAGAATGGACTTGGTGCATTTCATAGTACGCTTAGAACTCAATTGTTTCAGGCCACGGATGCTGACTCTGCAGAAGCTGTCCATGGGCTTGTATTCGACGTGTTCAACGTTAGTGAGTAACGTTCCACTATTTTGCGAAAATGCTAATATATTGTAGATGGTTCATATGTCTACTTAAATCCTAGTAAGGTTATCTTCCATGAGTCACCCGGCTTCTTTCCCATTTTCATGACCTCGCTACGGCCCTAACCGCGGTCGCTCTTCAGCACAGTCTAACTATCAGTTGCTAAATGATCGTTAGTATGATGTATAGCCTCTCAAGCTCTCTGCCACCCTATGACACTGGAAGTCTATAGTGAACTCGCCGATGGCACTGCTGGCAACTTCTGTATGAGTTAATGCGAGCAGAGTGCTCTCCTCCTTGGCCTAGGCAAGCCCAATTTCTAGCATATTCCTAATCTAAGATGAAGGATGTCAGTATCTGATCAATCCGTAATTGTATCGTTACATGCCTGTCGGCCATTCAAGATTTTTGCCTCCAAGGTCTTTAGGTCCTTCGGCTTGATATCTGTTAAAAAATATGGATTTTGCGCTATTTAACACCTTATGCTCTCTTTGGCACGCTTTTCCAGGCTGTCGGATCGCAGTGGAAACCCGGGGAATGGCTTCGTCGAATGCTTTCAGACGATTCGTAGTGACGGACCTAACCCCCTCAATATACTCAAGCGTCCGCAAAAAAGAAGAAATGAGGGAGTATTCTGGTGATTGGTATGCATCCCAGAAGACGCTCAAGGAAAGCATCGACCCCCTTGAACGAGGTTGCGCTCACATTAAACCTGCTGGCGACGTGAACTTTGACCAGTACACCTCTTTGAATATAGGATGCTTCCCCGTGATAACGTTAATGATGAGTCTTCTGTAGGGACATAAATATACGGTATCATTTCGCTCCTATAACTGTCGAAGTTTGTTTGAACATTTAATCTATTTATCATTTAGAGATTCGAGAGTGACTATTAAACTGAAGGAACCACTATGCGTAAGGCTAGGGGGTACACGGGTAGTGGTTCCCTAAATAAAACATATTTGTGCTCTTCTCATCGTCATCATATGCAAATGTAGCAGTACTAGACTAAGGTACTATGTACATAAGGTACGTACTTAGTATAGACACTAAGCTTTCCCCCCTGACCTTTCTAGGGTCACATGACGTATCTCCGCCTACGCCGCTTGCTCTCTACTCGCACCTATCATTCTCGTCTCACATTCAGCACTCGGAAGGAGGAACACCGATCAACCTACTAGGTAGGCTATCACTTGTATGCCGACTGACCATGCACCTCGTCACATAACCTGCAGCAATCTCCTGCCGCCCGTTATGGCTGTCGCTACCAAGAAGAGCTCTCCCTACGATATGCAAGATCTTCGTGTCTCTCCAAACGGAGCAAACCAACATTGCCAGCTTGAAGAGAGTTACAAAATGATGGTCCTACGGTTTGAGAACGGCCTGTCGGAGGAAGATGTCGATAAACACTTTCTGCGAATGGCGCTTAACCTTGGAATCAATGTGCCCCAGGACCCGAAGACTACCTTGGATATTGTAACCAGCAACGTCGATGGGCTCACATTGGCCTCCGCTCCGACAGAATCTCGGTCTCCTCCCTCACAATCTTTCCAAGCCACTCATCCTCCATCGGACAGCTCTAGCGAACAACAATACCATACAAAAGCGTCATCAGTCACCACTGCATCAATTGCTTCTGTTGCTTCTTCGTTCGATTCTGCGACGTCACATAGATCATCCTATCGACTTATAAAACAGGGAATAAGGCGGCTTTCGACACTGCAGAGGCGGAGGACAATTGACGAGCCAATTCCTAGTCTACTTTCTTATATGTCGTCTACTTCGGTCCTGAGACCACCTTCTCAGGCTAGCTCGCCCACGGCGGACCCTGGCCAGACCACAATTCTTCCTCAAGAATCTGTTGCGATTCCCTCTAGTAGTGTGTCACCTGCTAGGGGGCCTCCACCCTCACCGGGTCCGGATGAGCAAGATCGAGAAAATATCGCCGCTCGTGAGAGGAGCCTACATAACCTGCGGCTCCAAAGGCTCAGAACTTCTCAATTAGGAGAGCAATCCAGATTCATCCGCTTCGAAGCAGACCAATATCAGTTAATGCGGCTAAAACAAGTAGAGATGAAACAGGACCCTCTCAACCGTCACAAAGCGCGGGAGAAAGCCGCCCAAGATAGGCATATTGAAGCCCTATCATCTCTTGAACACCGCCATCTCTCAGCAGAAGTCGACCTTTGCCGGGCTCTACAATTGGAAAAACAAGCCTGCGAAACTCGCTTGAGGCATATGGAAGCCTACTGCAATCCGACATCGAAAGTGGACGGTATGCCGAACCGTGTCGTCACGCGGAAGGACTACCAGCAATTGACACTGCAATACCACGTGCGCCATGGCATGGACAACCTCCACGCCGCGCGCATAAAGGTGCTACGTGAGAAACAGGGCAAACAATTAGAAAGAGTCTCCGCAAGACAAGACCACGAACTGGAAACCTTCGCCGCAGACTTCGAACGCGAAACCGCGAACCTGGAGCAGAAATTTAAAGCCGAGGAAGAAGGTCTCCAAGCCGAGTTCTCCGAACGCAAAAACCGCCTCGTGGCTCGCTGGCTACTTGCAGAAGCCATAGAACGGCGGAAACTAGAAAACGAGACTGGGGAGACATATGGCCCCTTGCCGGCGGTGGAGTGGCCGGACAGCGCTAGCAGAAGCGAGGAAAGTGAGGAGGAGACCCCAGAGAGGTTTGCACACGATGCGTTCATGGCGTATGATGCTGCGACGTTGGGGATGATATAACTTGATCTCGGAGTCGGATGTGTTGTGCCCAGGAACTTGGATTACATGGAGCAAGCATATGACGGCGTTGTGGGCGGAGCATTTACCTGAGGGATTGATAAGAGTGGTTCAGAGGATCCTATATACCCTCAGTCGCTGTAACATTCGGCGTATGGTGTTTCCCGGGTCTAGGCTTGACCGTCTCGATCATCTAGGTAGGAATGTAAAAAATATAAGGATATTTATACACCAGCCAAAAAAATCTTATTCTGATCTCTCGTCAACTGGATCTTTTGCCCTTTGTCCCATTTACCTCTCCTATCGTCGCTAAAGTAAGAGCATAAGAAGAAGATTTTTTTAGATGTAACAAGCAGTTTGTATCCCTTGGCCATTCCCACCAACAACCACCCCCCACCACCACCACCACCACCACCAAATATTCCTCCCGGGTGCCATTTCCCACACATGTATCCCCCGATCCTCCATCTCCCCTACTTCCTCCACAATCTTCCCCCCAACCCAACCCCTTCCATTTACCCTCAACCCCCATCCAACTTACAGCACCCCCACCAGTACCGCCCTCCCTTTGCCTCTTAAGATCCGCGTGTGAGTGTGCAGTTCAGGATGCGGAGTTTCATACCGTCGGAAGAGGGGGGGGGGGGCAGGAGAAGGAAGAGCGAATGTGTACGAGGGTGGGATGGAAAGGAGAGGAGTGATGGTATGTGTGAGAAAGAGGCGGGGATAGGGATAGATCTGGCTCTCCGGAGACGTACTCAGGCTCAATCCAAACCCAACACCCCCCCAGTACCTCCGAACCTCCGAACCCTCAGGCCCAACCCCATCGCAATCTATGTCTCTCTCCTAACCACAAAACCAAAAGGATAGCTTCCCTGACACTGACGAAGTGCAGTGAGTAATAGCCTTTCAATTAAGACCGGCGGTGAGAAATTCCAGTGGCGCTGTGCACTAGATTGTTTATGGCGTTCTACTTTGGTGGGGTGGAGGGTATTGTTTTGATGTATAATTTGCTAAACGGTGGTTCTGCTAGGGTGGCCAAGGGAAAGGAAGGGAGGGGGAGAAAAAAGGGAGCATGTGGTAGTGGGGATTCATGCACTTTTCACCCTTGTAAAAACGTCTGGTAGAATCGATAACTTAGGACTCATGTCGAACGAGATCTAGGTAAACAAGTTATCATTACGGAGGCAGCGGCCTACCCATCCAAACCACACCTACCCCATCTTCTCAAACCTCTCCTTAGCTTTATCCCTCGTCCTCTCCGCAAACTCCGCATAACCCCCTTTCGTATTCCTCTCCGCCTCCTCCTCCGCACTCCCAATCTTCCCTCCAACCGCCCCAAGCCCCACCCCCTGCACATACATATCCGTTGCAATAGGCGCTGTGACACCTGTTCCCTGGGCGCCGAGACCTTCACCAGCGGACCAGCCCATTTTGCCGAGGAGGGAGGCGCCTTTGGATGGTGGAAGGGGTTGGTTGTCGGCGTCGTCAGGTTCTGCTGATGTGGTCGTTGGGTGCTTTTTGAGGGGAAGGGTGGTTTTTTTGGAGGCACCGAATGCGGCACGGCGCTCTTTGGCGCGATCGCGATACTCTTCCGTTGTGATGTCTTGAGAGGGTGTGGAGCTGAGACCAACTTTTGTCATTTTCGCCTGTGCTTTCGAGACTAAATCCTCGTTCTGGATATTGTCACGGTGGAGTTGGCTCAGCCGCTCGTGTTTGTTGAGCTCGGCTTCTATTTTGAATTGGCGAGAGCAGAGGTAACAGCATTTCTTCACAGGGTCCGCAAAAGTTTGCGTGGGTGGGTTGTCTCCGGCAGCATTTGTAGGTCTTGCGTTTCTGTTGGTGTTGGTATTGGCGTTAGGGTCCGAGTCGTTTTCTGCTGAAGCATCGGGCTTGGCGCCGTGGAGCTCGGCATGACGGTTGCTCCAAAATTGCAAGTGGGCTGGTGCAGTCTGTGATAATGAGTAGTTGATCTGGACAGGCTTCCAAACCGCCTTACCTTCTTCTGCTTAGCCGCAGCGCTGGCTTCTGCTTTACGCTTCTTGGCCTTGGCTTCTGCCTCCTTGCCAGGCGCAAGGAGTCCTTCATTCTCAGCTGCTGCCGCTGCACGATCCGTAGCGCTCTTGCTTTGCTTCTCGCTCGCATTCGGTTTCTTCGCTGACGTGACAGACGAGACGACGAGTTCGCTTGCCCAAGCTTCCTCGTCCCAATATGCAAGCTTACTCGCTGTATTGCCCAGTGGGCTAAAGGTGAAATTCTCATTCCCTTCTTGGACATTAAACACTGGAACAAAAACACCCGCGTGGATATAGTCAGCAGTAACTGGTTTCGAGGATATGGTGAATTTCTCAAAAGAATTGAACCGAGTCAAAGCAGCTTGCGCATCCTTTGCGTAATCATTAGCGGGGCCAATATCACTTTCTTTATGAACACATACATCAACAGTCCCAAACTCAGCAAAACCGTATCTCCAACTTTCGTTGCTGCGCCGGTCTCGAACAAGCAAGACTCTTCGAAGACTACCCTTCTTGGCACCAAGATTCGCATCACCTGTGGTGGAGGCAACTTTGGCATTGCCTTTCTTAGATGCTGCCGTATTTTGCGGCGAGGATCCGCGGCTAGGTTTGTAGAGCTTAGTAACCCCCTTGGCAAGTAGATCTTCAGTCACCGTAGGTTCAAGCCCCCGAAGCAGCAGAAATTGTGATGGTGCACCATTAGGTGATACATCACTGTCTCCGCTATTCATGTAATTTGGGGGTTTAACTGGTGGAGCGCCAAAAGCAGCCATATCTAAAGCCATCAGTGGGGTTCTCTCAGATCTCCAAGCCGTACCTACCAATCTGCGGTGTTTGACACCGAAAGCATCGGGTTCGGCCGGGGAAGTTAACAAATGTACACTTTGATATATTAGAAGCGCCACAGATCGAGTAGAGAAACTGCTCACAATCTTGCACGTCCATTCGCCATCGGCCTTTTCGCCACGACCCCGATCATCTCTCTCACGGCTGAATGCAATCCGTACTTTGGCTGCTTCATTGTCACCATCTGCTGAACAAGAGCCATAAAGATAGATCATTGGAAAGTTGCGCTCAACAAATCCCTTAGACTGTTCTATATCAGGGAACCTTAGGAACCCGAAGCCTCGAGACACCTCTAATAGCCATTAGCGTCTTCCCTCCGTTTAGAATCTTTTATGACATACTAGTCTGACGATCTCGTATGACCCGTACATCGTCAAGCTTCTCGATATCGTGATACTGCTTCAGTTCCTTTGAGATCTGCATGACCAAAGATGCGCACTGCCTTAGCCAGAGTTCGAACATTGTTTCAAAAGACACTTAGTCTCGGAGTGTTTGTGAAATTAGGTGACATCGAAGGTAAGATGTGGGGAGGTGGCGGCGAACGTCTTCTTCAACCATATCAAGTGGTAGCCCTTCCAAGATCACCTCCCTACTCGGTGGTCCTCCATAATATGGCAAACGGTCTCGTCGCGGACTTTGGCTTCTGCTTCGACTGTCATAGCCAGGTGATCTGTAGTCATCGCGATCTCTGTCTTGGTATCCTTTTCCTAAGTGCCCTCGCGGCGAAGGAGAACGTCCACGACGGTGGTAATCGTGGTCTCTAGTCCCGTCGTCCCTAGCTCGGGTTTCCCAATCTCTGGAGTCAGGAGATCTATTACTGCCGGTGTGATATCCACCATGAGATGTTCTGTGGCGGTCTTCCCCAAGCCATAGTTAGCAGACGCCTAGGGTGATGGGTGTAGAAGTCCTCATCAAGGATTACCATGCGGAGATGCATATCGATTAGGCGAAGAAGAACTCCGACGTTGCTGGCCTTTCGAACTCGGTCTGGGATGCCTGTCTTCGTACATCCTACCGTTGCGGTCACGTTGCGCTGGGAGTGGCCTGGTGGGCTTATGATTGTCATACAATCCTGGAATGTCTTCGTCGTAGCGAGTAGTCGTCATGATGATGGAGAGGATAGTGCAGTATAGAGTAATCTAGCTGCCTAAGACTACCGAAGTTTTTGGGTAGCGGATATGTGAAAAGGCAATGATCCGTATTGAGGGTGAGCAGTCAATGTCGTGGACCCATAAGGCTGAGTAAACGAAGCGAATTAAAGGAGGTAGCTTTAGCCTACACCTACCTATTGTTGGACCAAAAACCTCACAGCGCAGGCGGCGGCAGGAGAGCTTAAGAATTTTTTCTCTATTCAACACTCTGTCCCTGGATAACACTTCTACTTTAAAAGAGGTTCTTTTACCTTATGAGTTGGTTTCTTCATAAAACGCCCCCAAACGAGTAAATACTATATAGTGGCTGTGCATGGTGACTCAATCCACCGCAATGACTCCTTCCACTGGGAATCTGAAATATACCTCCTGTGAAGACTCCCTCACAACACCATTAGTCCAAAGCTTTTCATTTCTCTGATATTAACTATTCAACTACTCTGTGTTGTTCTCCCGTTCTCGACTTTACGTCGAAGCAGCTTGCTACCGTCCCTTTCCAAGTATCACTTAGCATCGATCTGCTATCTCCAAGCCATGTCGCCTGCACAAATTCCCTTCGAGTCAGATGATACAGCAAGCTCTTTATCAAGTATGAATTTAGTACCGCATCCCCAGTCTAGCGATATCAGCGATATACACGCACGCTTTACCAACACCCACGAAACCCCAGAAATCGACATCGATCCCTCAGACTCCTCCTCAGACGCTCCTAAGCCTGAAAAGCGGTTCAACTCCCGCGCCCGCGCTAAACGCATGCGCAAAACCTCCTCTAATCCCTCTATTCCTACGCCTACTCTCCGCCCGGCCAATGACATTCTCTCCCGTATTCGCCATGATCCTACGCTCGACGCTTCAGATTACATAATTGGTTATCATGATCGGATAGAGGGAATCATGGAGATGAAGGTGGAAGATTGGAAGGGAGGAGATGTGACGGACGAGGAATTTATTCCGCAACATCGGATTTTGTACTTTCGGAGAGCGATTGACGGGGTAAGAGTTTGGGATCGCAAGAGAAGGTTGGATGGAGTGTTTGGGAGTGGGGTGCCTGGTGGGCTTGTAGATGAAGGTCGGGAGGAAGGGAAGAATGGCGATATCAAGGGTGAAATCGCTGAAACAGAGGATGAAGATAACGGCGATGGAGTGGTAGAGGTAGACCCGGGGCATACAGATACGAAGGGTCAGAGAGCACAGGATGTTCAGTTAAACCCTCATGCCAGAGGAGGGCTGCCGAACCCATCACCAACATGATTCTGGTGTGTTAAAGGAAAATCAGATTGTAAATTATGTTGCTGATTTTGTTCCCAAATGGCAATACTTCCAAGAGGTATCCATCATTCATCCATTACCGCGTCGTGGTGTGGCAAAAGAACAATTGTTGTACTACACAAGCAATGCGTATCACTTTTCCCACAGAAACTGCATTACGCTTCAGCTTGTGTCCATGCGAAAAGGTAGAAAAGGTTATGGGAATACTTACTATTTCAGCCTCCTCCTCTGTGACTGATGACCGTTCCGAGGTCTTCTTTTCAACCAGTCCAAGATGATTCTTCCGTATCAGATCCCACATTTCCTTCCGATCACCCCCAAGCTCGTCCGAAAGCAACTTCGACTTGAGAGCGCGCAAAAACTCATTGTAGATTCCTGGCTCTTCGAATTCGATCATTTCATCCCTCAATACGCTGATTTCCTCCAGAGCTCGACCATATGCTAGATCAGAAAAACTATTCTTGATTTGTTCATCGATGATGTTGGACAATTGCTTAACCGCGTCGCGGACGACATCGAGATCTTCGGCCTTGTCGAGTATTTGCCGAAACTCAGGGATGGGATTATCGGCTGAGATCTTAGCATTCTTCTTTTTGCCACCAAGCAAAGCATCAACGTCCAAGCCTGACAGGGGCTTCACTTCGTTTCTGTTCCGCTTGCGGCTCTGCACTTTTGGTGGAACTGTTGGGCATCAGTAACGGAGCGACACGAAGAACACTCCAAAATCCTCCTTACCTTTTTTTACGTCTGCTGCGGCTGTAAGCTTCTCTAGATGACGCTTTGACTGGGCTATCAGCTTATCCGGCGGCCTCGAATATCGGGTCAAGATCTCGTACGGCGGGGGGATAGGTTCGTTAGGATGGACTGCTCTCCAACGTACGGCTTGATCAAGGCGATGAAGTATAGGTGAGTACGTTTCTGTCATAGGCATGTATTCCGCTGGATTACTGTGGGCTGTAAGTATGCCTCCATACGATCAGCGAGGTAATACCTTACCCTTCGTCGTCTTTTCCATAAGCAGAGAGGTCCATTCGGTCAACATAGTCGCTCATTGCAGAGCTTAGGGCATCGCTCGGCAAGTTACGATGCTCCTTTACGACTTTCCCGGATACAGTGACGACCCTGTCTAGAGGTGGAAATTTATATGAGCGCACATCTTCCGCAAACGGAAGCTGTACATCAAGAAGGCATTCATAGTCCTCCTCGATCGATGGCGCAATCAATACAAGCACTGGATCTTTGTCGGCTTTCGGTACTAGTCGTGCAATCCCATATGAATCCAGCTCGAAAAGCGCGTGTATTAGGGATGATAACGCCATGATTGCTTTGGTATTGGTTTTCTGAGCGATTATCACGTTCGAAACAGACATATTCATATAGCGCTCATACTAAAAGTCTGTTAGATATCGGGGCTTGGTTAGCCGGAAACAGAAGTCACATACAGTCGCCCATGGTATGAAGCCGATGACCTCAAGCCCTGCTTGTGTCTCCAACTTGGTGACATTCTGATCCGACTCGCTTATATGCACTGCCGTTCGTCCATACTCATAGCCTTTGGCTAATTCGTCTCGGTCAACATCTCGCTTGCCTCCAGGGGCGTTCTCGTCGGGGACTTGATACGTTCGAGCGTTCCTCACTGTGGTAAGATCATTGGGGTTAAGATTAGGGAACGCAGATCCCGAAGCATCTCCCTCCGGCAGGACTGTTGCAGAAGACTGCATGCTTGCATTTCCATTTGAGAGGTCTGACCGTTGCACGAACCGACTCGCTGTGAGTGGTTTCCTGATCATTGTGCGCGGATATCTCTCAACGTCAATGCATAGAGCAGATTTATATTGTTCAGGATCTCCCAAGGTAAGCTGGCCCTTGTAGGAGTTAACTGGTCTTGTAGATTTCAGTCGCGGCACGCCGAGCTCCTCTATGGCTTGTTGTAGCGTCCCGAATACACCCTCACAATCATCTACCAGGCTTTTGAGGATCGATTCGTTCCTAGCCTAAGACACAGTCAGCATTTTTACACCAACCGACTTTCAAATACTGGCAGACCTTCCGAGCGTTCTTAGCCTCTTCTTTGAATCCATACTCGGGGTCATCGAAATCCACTCCCCTACTGCCTTGTCAGTACTCCTTTGGACTAAAATAGCGAGCACATCGTACACAACGACAAGCTCCATGTTGTCCTCCTTAGTCTTTTTCATGATCTCTGCAATACCATCGGCATCTAGCTGTCCCCGTCCATTTGTTATAAGGACGATCTTTCGCCTGTACTTCAGCTTCTTGCAATACTTCGCAATCATCTGGATCGCTATGACAATGGCCGAAATTGCTAGTGAAATCTTAATAGAGAATTACGATAGCGAAAGATCAAAGACTGCAATTACCATCACCCTCATCAGTATTGCTGAGTTTGATAGTATGCCGCAGCTGCTTCAAGTCTGGCAGCAGTATTCTGAACGATTTTAGCAGGAAAAGCAAATGTTGCACAAACGGCATACTGGCTGATTTCTTGGAGGACCCAAATGTGGTCAAAGCTCTCCTCATCCTGAAGTTCATTGGCCGTCCCTTCCACCGTTAGTACCTTGAGGACAAAGCAATGTTTGGTCCATACCATCTGTCCTTAACCCGATGACTCCGAGCGTAGCTGTTTTTCGATCAAGAGCTACCTAGCCCCTCAGTCAATCTTTATTGATCATCTCCAGATTAATATGCCCACTGTACTGGTAATCTTTTCCCAGACATAGGTCATAGCCCAGTCAAAGTCTGATTGTTCCCGACCATTATGTTTGTCTCCCATCGACCGGCCGACATCTACTATATAGACGGTAGCTTCCTTATCAGACATAACTAGTCTCTACTTTGGTCTGGATGATTGGAAATAATTGATTTAGATATGTTATCCTCACGAGCAAACAGCGGGGTGGCCGAAACAGGCAGACGCGAGGTTAGATCGCGTAATCACGTGCCATGTGCGCTGCCTTAAGTGGCGAACGTCTAGGGATAACGGATGGTCATATGACAGTCAGGTCAGGTCAGATGTTTTCTGTCATGCTGACGTCAGATGTTTCTACTTGACAGCCAATAAGACAGCTTATATATATATTACTAAGGCTTTTGACCAATCAAAGCTCAGGAATCGACTATTGGGCTGAGCGTTCTAAAAATTCCGGAGCCGCAGACGCCTGAGAACCCGGAGAAAACAGAGAAAACAGAGCAATTTATAGTGTAATTTCCGTCTCTTCTTCATCTCTTTCTCGAGCTTCCAACATCGAACTTTGTTCCTCCAATCACTGATCTTCTATCCCTATGAGCTTCTCTTCAGTATGTAGGCATTGTTTGGGCTATCTTTCGTAGTGTACGCTCGCGGCATTTCACTATTCTTTCTCTTCTTCCTGGAATGATTGACTCGGTAAACGCGACGTGTACAGCTGAATCAGATAGCATAGTGCTTATATAGAGTAGGAATAATAGTCAATAGAGGTGATGGTTGATGTAGAAAGGTTGAGGAAAGGGAGAAATCGGCGTAAATTGCAAGATGTTCTACCGAAACTGGCTAGCCTATATCTTGAAAGGATTAGCGCAAAACCCGATCTGGCTAGACTGCTGTCATGTCATTTGTCAGGTCAGATCCATGTCACGACTTGACGTCATATGACTTGTCATACCATCGAAATGACGGTCATTACCGATCCCTACGAACGTCATCCGGCCGAATTCCAGAACTTGGCTGTAAGGTATGATGTTCATCAACAACAAATCAAAGGAGAGTGTCCGATAATGCTCATCATCTCACAGGACGAACCTTATTCTCATCAGCCTTGCGGAATACCAGGAGATCTCTGTCTGCTGGCCTAGCCAACCCAAGTGTTTTTCCACACAGTCACGCTAAGAAGCAGCGAAGATTTGGTGGCTATCCCAAATTTAAGCGATTAAGTAAAGAATACGGTCAGATCTGCGGTGTTGGAATAAACGAAGTCAGTCCGTCAGCTAAGATACGGAGTACAGCAGCTGCAGCTATGGAATGGACGCTACAAGATTACACGTCCTCTTACAACTAACCTAAGATGATTGGCACACAGTGAGAGGGACCTCAGAATGGGGCATCATCAACATTTTATCATGAGAAACAGGAACACGAGAAAGGTACCATACTTGCCACGAATAGTTCTATCTTGCTTCAGAGCGAAGAGCCCCCTGGATAGTCGAACTTCTGGCCCACCAATTCTTCAGTAAGTGTCCAAAGCCTCGCCGCGACATCTTTGTCTTTCGCATAGGGTTTTGCGGCATCATCATCAACGTGGCCGTCTTGGAGATATGCGCCGTTATGTTCTATAAGATGAGTGATCAGCGAGCTTCTTCACAGGGTTCCTTTGTAACACACCAACGATACTGGGATCAAATGCTGCGACAACGTGTGTCGCCGCACCTTGGCCGATAGTCTTCCAGGTGAAACGGTCACTGTTCAGGTCTTTACCGTTTTCATCGATCCAACCTAGCATTTTGTTAGCAGATTCGAACATACCGTAGTGGAACCGGGAAGCTATTTACCCCTTGCCCTCTGGTCTTCTTTTGTTAAGTGGTTTTGAAGATTTGTCCTGATTCCTCCAGGGTGCAGACTGTAGGCGAGAACACCTTTTCCCCCTAGCTTTGCTACCAAACCAACCGAGAAGAGGGCGTTTGCTGTCTTAGCTTGCCCATAAGCCTTCCATTTTTCGTATGTCTTTCCTCCCTACATTTATGCGTTAAGTTACGTTATTTTTCTTAGCACAAATTTCTGAATGGACGTAAGAAGAAGATTAGCAACATACGCTGAAATCATAGTCGTCGAACCGAATGCCCTCAATAATGTGGCCTATGCTGCTAACATTCACGATTCTGGCTCCCTTTCCTGCCTCCAATATCTTCGACATGATCAAATTAGTGAACAGATAGTGGCCGACATAGTTGGTCCCAAATTGAGCTTCCAAGCCGTCTTCGGTCACAGCATACGGAGCTGCCATGATAGCGGCGTTGTTGATGAGACGGTCGATGGGCTCCTTATAGCCATTCACCTCAGCGGAAGCTTCGCGGATCTGTTTTTGCGAGCTAAGATCCAATTTGAGACATCTGATGGATACATGAGGCGAAGTAGCATTGATGGCCTTCTCTGTCTCTTGGACTTTGGACATGTTACGCCCTGCCAGGATCAGGAGGCCCGGCTCGCTAAGAGATATAGCTCTAGCAGCTTCGGCGCCAAGTCCACCAGGCGAGACACCGGTAATCAGGACTAGAGTTGTGTAAGTGTGAGAATACAGATAGATGAATTGATTAAGCTGACCCGTTTTGCCTCGGATCTCATCAGCGAGAACTCTGGAAGCCTCTTCTGCCGTGGTCTCAAATCCGAATCGGGCCATGTCGTCTGTAGACTGGAGTACTTGAGTGTGATGTGTATGCGATTGCGGTTATTGCTTGTGCAATCCTGTCTCGAGGAGGTCGATCCATGGTCTTATACCACAACGACCGATCGACATGACTTCTAAAGCCGACAATTAAATCTATCTCTGGAGTTAAGAAACGATTCCGCTCGATGGGGGCGGTTCACTATGATCGTTAGCAGCGACAAAAGTTCGACCGAGATATTGATTTGGATGGATTTCCGCCTTCGCTTAGTAGCCTCGGAGAGCCGACTACAAATTCGATTTCTGTCCCGTGTCTCTAATTCTCTTTTCACCTACAGAAAACCTATTTCGAACTTCCGCTGTATGTTCAATGCGCCTTGGCCGGAGTTAATACTGCGTACATACTTTCAACGTTGACTTAAGCCTCGATCAAACGGGTATTAGACATAAAATCCGGGGCTATGAAGACAATGCCTGGCGACGACGACTACGGCTGGAAGACCTCATCTAAAACACATGGCCTGAGTCACAATTAACTCTCTTCCGCTCAATCTCTCGACTTATGTACATTACAATATGGCGCTGGTTAGCGCCAACACCCAATTAAGCATGCTCCCTTTTTGCCCTTATCATTCGCCAAGTAAAAGACTTCAAGATACATGTCGACTAAGGTTGCCCTCATGATTTTTTTACCCAAGCAACACCAAGCATCATCCCATTGAAGCAAGAAGCTCAATCAAGATTTCAGCGAGCTCATGGCTTTCACCTCTCGTATTATACCTACCGGGCTGCCGAGTCAACAAATCGCAAGGGATTACTCAGATACCTCTCCCACCGTCAACTTCCAAATTCACGCCAGTAATGAACTTTCCCTCATCGGAAGACATGAAAAGCAGGGTATTAGCAACGTCCGTTGGTTCTGTCAAACGCCCGAGAGGCACATTACTAATGAACTTTGCTCGGTTCTCAGGAGTATCTGGAACACCAGCGAACGATTCAAAGCTAAAGTATCACGATCAGCCGCTGCTACAGATCAAGAGGTCGGAATATCTGAAAAGCTTTCGAACTTACAGCCCGGTCCCACTTAACAACGGACAAACCGCGTTCACGCGAATTTGATGCGACCCATACTCGGCAGCCAAACCTTTCGTAGCGTTTGCCACTGCACCTTTGGAGGAGTTGTACCAGACAAGTCCTGGACGTGGTCTCATAGCGCCAATACTAGCCACATTTATGATGGCTCCGCCGCTTTTCTGCTCAATCAGTCTTGGGACAACGACGGCGACGGAGTGGTATATCGATTTCACATTAACACGAAAACATCGATCGAATTCGTCCTCGGTCACCTCTAAGGTAGGCTGTATCATCAATTCTATGCCCGACAAACACGACATGGAAGAGATCTCGGAAATTCTTGTTACCTTGTTCTTGTACGTCGTCCCAGCATTGTTTATAACAATATCAATGCGGCCCCACCGATTTGTAACCTCCTTCAGCGCTGCTTCCCAATCAGATTTTATAGTCACATCGACCTTCATTGCATGCATGTTTTGACTGTCAACGTTTGCTGTCTTTTCTGCGCCCTCCACGTTGATGTCGCCTACAAGAACACAGCATCCTTGGGAAGCGAAGAGGATTGCTGTTGCTGCACCGAAGCCAGACCCACCGCCTAGGAATTACAACCGGGGAAACGTCATTACAAGTCATGGAAGGAATATGACTTAGAATTGTCTCACCTGTTACTATGGCCACTTTCCCTGCCAGGCGGTCGCCTTTGGAAGACATAGTCAGCGATACTTCACTATGAAAAGCAGTGGTATCAAGGATGGTATGATTTGAAAATCATAACTGAGTGAGGAGATCAAACGACGAGCCAAACGTAAAGCATCCAGAATTCGGGGAATGGCAGTGCGGGGATCAATAATGCGGGGATAAGGTAATCGCGGGGCATGCTGTAGCCCTAATTATCATGTCTACCTAGACTTCACAAGGTAATCCCCGATGGTCCGTTTCTATCTGTCCAGTAATCAGCTCACTTAATGCTCATGTGTAAACACAAGCTTTGAATGTGGGACCTAGACTGCAGTACAAGGCACGTCAGCTAAAAAAGCTCCAGGAAGGATTTCTGTTCGAATCGCCAAGGACCGTGCAAGAGGCGATTCATCCCTGATCAACATACTTCTCTACTTACGGTGCATAACTGCTTCGGCGGCTATATATTCTTCTTTACGATAATCCGTGGCACTCCAAGATGTCTAATTACACTTCACCATCCAAAGGTATTCCATGAGTGGATAACCCTTCCGTCTCTGGTTGTCGATTTCTCTAATTTTACGATATTTTAATTTATATGATGAGACTTGGTTGCCAGTCCCGTCCTCGATCTGTTATCTCTTGATCCTTGATGCGACGAGGCTTTAGTTGAACAAAGCAATATCGCTTACTCGGTTTCCAAAGCTCAAGAATCCAGATGTGCTTAAGAACAGATCATATGTTAATGGCTTCTGGATCGAGTCGGGATCTGGGAAAAGGTTCGATGGCTATGGTAAGCGAAGCATAGCTTAGCGGAAAGAGCGATATTACTTGTCATTGAATAGACTCGGCAACCGTCAGATTGGATATCCCGCCCAACCGTGGCAGCTGAAGATGTGCAATAAGAAGGTGAACCCTAGGAAGCGAGCCCAACTGCTCCTAAGATGGAATATTCTGATGCGAGAAAATAAGGAGCACTTGGCATGCATTCTGGTTAGTGAGACTGGGAAGCCACTATTTGAAGCATATGGAGAGATCGACTTCGCTCCTGGTTTTACCCGGTAGTTTGCTGGGGAGGCTGAAAGGATTCATGGCACCACCGCCACCTCAGCAGGACGTATCTTTACCATCAAACAGCCCATCGGAGTCGCTGTTACTTTGGTACTTAGGAACTTCCCAATTCCTCTGACTCTCAGAAGGACAAGGGCTGCTTTTGCTGCGAAATGCACTATAATCTTCAGGCGGTCTTCAGAAACCAAAATCTTTGTGCTGACATTGACGCATCTAGCGGAGCAGGTTGGGTTCGTGTGACAGGTTTTCAATGTGTAGACGACTGACCTAGAGGACACAGCTGCACTGAGGCTTTTCATTTACTGACGAGGAAAGTGACATTCACCTGCTCGGTAATTGGACTGGTATACTACTAGATATTTCATATTAACGACCGGGAAACGTATACAAGAATCGGCAGGTTGACTGCAAACCATTACTCCTTTTGACTCAAGAAATTAACGCTTGAACTTAGGGGAAGTTGTTCAATATCGTCTTTGACGACGCAGATCTGAATTAAGCTGTCGAAAGTGTCTAATATATCCAAGCTACCGAATCCCATCAGCTCTTATGGCCTTGAAATTGCGTCTTGCGGGCCGAGCATGTATAAGAGCAAACCGTGTCTAAGTAGGGAAGCGAGTCTAGGAGAGATTTGCAAGCATCCTCGAGGAACGGAATCGAAAGCTAAAGATGGGTCATCGCATTTGCGAAAGAACTACACGTGCCCCGTTAATGATGCTCAATGGTCTGACTAAAGCCGTTGCTCAAGTCGAAGACGCGAAGAAACACGGTGGACAGATCTTGCTGGGTGGAAATCGAGTCACCGGCAGCGAGGATTACCTCTTTAAAGCCCACAATTATCAAGCATGAGCCGGAGATGCTTATCAAAAGAGAAGAGTGATTTGCTCCAATTTACGCTCTATATTCATTCAACACCAAGATTGAAGTTGTGGAAGCCGCGAGCAATACAAGTGTAAGACATTCTTACTGCTTTTTTGGTTGTTCATTCTTGGCAGAACTCAAAAACTCTTGTAGATGGGACTCCCATCTTATTTCTTCACGAAAGGTATTGACCAGACATGGCGTTTGCTTGAACTTTTAGAGGCATGGATGATTAGAATAAATTCAAATGAACTACCCTCGAAAATGTGTATTCCACTTGACAAAGAATTACGCACAGGCAACTCGTCTGCAGATGAAGCACCCTTTGAAGGAATCAACGAAGCCGGTGTTGCAGTTGGTAAAAAGAGCAAGAGAGACCGTGGCTGTTCTTGCTGGACGCAACCTCGTCATCCAAGTAGCACATGTAGGCTTAGGAGATCTGCGCCACGCCTCAACCGGTGTGGAAGCACAACTACAGAAACAGGCAGGTCAGTGATCCCGAGGTCCTCGATCAGGAGGCCCATAGTATTGTTCTCTTCCAAAGATATCGTGACGCGAGGATACCTAAAGTGCAAGGGGTGCTACCTACATAAGGTACCCGATTTAGCCTACGTCATCGAAATGTTCTACCTGGTGCATTAGACCCGCTTGTATATTGATAAACATTCAGTGCTTTTGCCAGTTGTTGCAGTAGACATTATCCAGGCAATTTGATATTGAAGATGCCAGACCTTTCCACTCTTGTTACTCCGGCGCCTTATCACATTATAACGTACCTCTTCCATTGCCTCCCTAAAGTCAAACATGATCGCTGACCTCTCCATAGCTATGGCACCCTTCTCGGCTCGTCTGCTTTCCAGGTATTGTTCTACTACCCCTTACTGCAATCATATGTTCCAGCCAGGTCTCACGTTGTGTTCAGACCTTCATCGGCGGCCCCGTAGCCTACAAGGCCCTCCCACGGCCGCAATTCTCCTCCCTTCAACAAGCCATCTTCCCCATCTTCTTTGGCCTCCAAACCGCGCTCCCTGCCATCCTTGCTCTTACATATCCTGGTGTCAAAACACCTTTGGGGTCAACGCCATCAAGCTTGTCCGGGGTCCTCGCCGAAAACAACAGGTTTAGCGTTTTGGCTCCAATAGCTGCTATTTTCGCAATCAACTTGACCAATTTGGTATGGATTAGTCCGACCACAACGCAGATCATGAAGGAAAGGAAACACCAGGGTAAAGTTACTACTTTGTGGATCCCTCGCCGGTATAGCTGCTTACATGGATCTGTTGCTAGAAACCAGAGACGGAAAGAAGAGCTATGACGCGCCACCCCATTCGAAGGAGATGACCAGATTAAACAAAGCATTTGGAAGAATGCATGGGGCTTCGGCTTTGACCAATTTGGCTGGCCTGCTTGTGACGGTATTTTACGGCGTTGTGCTTGCTGAGAGGCTGCAGTGAAGATAACGGGAATAAGAACGCCGATGTAGATTTAAATATACTCAGTAGAATCAGATAAATGAGTCAGTTCATGGTTATCCCAATTAGGTCCAAGGTTCCTAATATCAAGGGTATCAATTTCACCCCACTTTACCCTGCACTCCATACATGTCATTGCGCGTCTCTCCACAATTCTTGTTTAGAGCAGCCCCTCCTCGCCATTCCTCCACCATCATCGGGAGAGCAGAATGGGCTACAAAAACGATCAGAACTTCTATCCAGAGACCTATCGACCGGGAAGTTGTGCGAGCGGAAACCCCCGACTCCCTCCTCTCCCGCCACGAGCGAACTCCACAGCGTCAGATGCGTTATCCCCTCCGCCCTACTCAGAAATTGCGCCGACGTATCACTCCCAGCCTTTAACCCATTCATGGTCTGCACAAGACCCTCGATCATCTTCTACCCAGTCTCTAGTACCGGAAGATACTGCAGCAGATGGAAAGAGGACTCTACTTCTGATCTATATCCATGGATTCATGGGCAATGAGACGAGCTTTGGGAGCTTCCCAGCCCACGTACACAATGTTGTCACAGCCATGGTAGCAGAGACACATGTTGTTCATACAAAAATATACCCAAAATACAAGTCTAGAAAGGCAATTGAGTTTGCCAGGGATGACTTTAGCAAATGGTGGGGAACCTCTGCGGTTACTTGATGGATTTCATAGCCACAGTGCTGATGATATCAAGGCTCTCCCCCCATGAGTCACCCAAGACAGATGTCGTTCTCCTCGGACATAGCATGGGCGGCATCTTGTCAGCTGAAGTTGTCTTGCTGAAGCAACTCAACAGCGAATCATTCCAACATCGTATATTGGGTACAATCAACTTCGACACTCCTTTCCTGGGGATGCATCCAGGTGTAGTTGTCAGTGGACTTGGAAGTCTCTTTCGACCCGCGCCTGAATTGCCAAATGCGAGACCTCAACAAGAAAGCTCTAGTGGTCAAGAGGTTAGGCGGATGCCGACCAACGATGAGTTCTCGGCCTCGCCATCTGCTACTTTTTCTCTACACCAGTTACGAACACAATCTTCTACGACTTCGGGCTACTTCAGTCCTCCTGCCAGTTCGGCAACAAGCAGCCGGCAAGACTCTGGTACGACCAACCTTCAGCAGATTTTGTCTCCAGATCTACCAACCAAAGATCCGAATTACAATCCTCCGTTCCCCAACGATATAAGGGTACCAACACGCACGGGCTGGGACAATGCCTTGCACTTTGTGATGAAGCATTCCGATGGTTTGACGAAAGCTACGAAGTCTTACGTGACTTCGCACCTCGAATTTGGTGGTGCAATGGCAGACTATAAGGGCTTACAAACCCGCTACGCAAAGCTCAGAGCTCTTGAAGATGTGGATGAGAAAAGATCAGGTCATCGAAGGATAAGATTTATCAACTACTATACTGCAAGTACAGGTAGATTGAAAAGGCCCAAATCTCCGTCACCTCGTAGGTCCAGATCTCAAATTGGTTCCCAGCTGGATGGCTCTGGAAAGCCTATGAACCAGTCATTGCAAGAGTTGAGTTTGTCTGCTCCTGATACTCGATCGCCATCTAGGAGTCCAAGAATTTCGGTCGGGGAGCACAGAGATTGCCAGGTTATTCCAGGGGTTCTTCAAGATGACGACGAAGCTGAAGAAGCTGGCAACTCATTTGTGGGAGATGAAGGTGCTCTGTCCTATGGTAGCGAAGGGATGAACATTGTAGACCCCTCACCAATTACCGACGACGAGCACGAAGAAGCTCGCAACATTCAGGACAAAGCCGCCCCTGAAACCACCGAGCCCATGTCACCCTCCACACCAGCAGATACCGCCTCCATAACCCCCAGCGCTCTCTCAAAATCCCCCTCGCTTCCACCCGTCCCATCACTACCCCCGGAACCTCCAGCTTTCGATCCCTCTCCCTTCCCTGACAAGGACACCCGCAAACTCGCCGAAAAGGAACATTCCCGCCAAGTCAAAGCCTACAAACAAGCCGTCAAAGACCGCGACAAAGCCATCAAGGACCGGAGGAAGTTGCTCGAGAAGCGTGAAAAGAACGCAAAGATGGCGAGAGAGAAGCAGGTCAAGCGCGACGCTAGAGAGCTGACAAGATTGGAGGAAGACGGCAAGAAGAACCAACCCAAGTCACCAGCAAAACTAAAGAAGGACCCCAGCGGCATCCCCAACAAAAACGGCCAGGACGAGCCATTACCCGAAAAACCAAAACGCGACAAGAAATTCTGCATGCTTCCCCCCCGCATCAACGGCGAGCGCGATCCCTGCTGGGTAAGAGTGTTTATGCGGGATGTGGACGAGGTAGGCGCGCATTGCGGGTTGTTCCTTGTGGGCGAGCAGTATGAGGGCCTGGTTGGGGATGTGGGGGAGAGGGTTAGGGGGTGGGTTGAGGGGTGAGGTGAGTGGGGTATGGGAGAGGGACCAAGAGATTGCGTCTGGGTTGGATGGGAGGGGGATTGAGTGATAATGGGCTATGGACGGAAAGGAGTTTGTGGGGGTTTAGGGCTTGATGGTCTGCGACGCACCTAATGATACCCAAGAATGCTCTGCTACCTTTAGGTATAAATATTTCCATTAATGCTTAAAAGTCTTCTACTGTATACCACAACCTTCAACTCTCAAACCTCCTCCCTACTAACGAACCGCCCCCCCCCCCCCACTTCCCGGCACCCCTCACCCCTTTCCTGTATCCAATACTGTATGACTTCCACTCAACCAGCCAGCCGTCCAGTCTCACCCTCATCCTCATCCTCTACCACTCAGAATCCAAAACTCAAATTTTATTTTCGTGAGAAATCAGATGGAGTCTGTAGAAACCTTACGATGTACACTAAGTAAACCTAAGGTATTCTCTTCGCTATAGAATCTACTCAACTACGCCGTTGTTTCTGTTCTAGACTATATACACCGAAACCAGGAAAACTAGACGAGTTACGAGTTACATACAAGTTGTATTCATCACGTTGCTTTGTGAAATTAACTGCGCGTGTCCAACATGGCCCGGTATCCAAATATGACCCCGGACGGGAGCGCTTTCTTTTAACATCACCCTCCAAAACACTCCTTCGTCCAAGAATATCCTAAATCAACCCCCCCGGATACGGCCCTGGCATTGCTCCTCTCCCTCCACGACCTGCACCACCCATCCTCCCCCCTCTCCCGGCCATCCCGGGCAACTCAAAATCCGGGTTCGAGCCCAACAGCATATCTCTCTGCTGCAGCGGTGGTGGTCCTCGATTCGGCCCTGGTCCTTGCTGCGGCGGTGGTCTCCAGGCAGGATTGATGCCGCGCTGGGAGATGGAGGTGTAATCGCTGTCGCCGCTGACGGCGGGTGAGCGGGCACCTTCTTGGATGGATTCGAAGGAGGAGGAGGGCTCGAGGTGGCTGTGGTAGTGGGGTTCGTTGGTGTGGCTGTGAGCGCCGGGCATTAGGGAGGTGGGGAGAGGGGAGGTGGCTTGTTGTTGAGGGGGGTGGGGAGGCTCGGGGGAGGCGAAGCGTGGGTCGACGTCTTCGTAGTAGTTGTCGCCGGAGTTGAATCGGGTGTGTTGGGGGGATGGAGATTGGGATTGCTGAGCGATTTGTGGTGTGGCTTCCGTGGGAAGTTCAACGGGAGGAGCGGTTAGAGGAGAGCGGGGTTGGGAGAAGTTGGGTGGGGAGTTGTTTTTGCGGGCGGGACCACCGGCCCAGGCGGCGCGGGGAGGAACGTAGGGTCTGTTTGTGTATTAGCAACAGGAGGTAGTCCGGAATGAAAGAGTACTTACTCCTGCGAGCTGTAGACACCTGTCATGCTATCGTGTTGCTCTTCTGGTCTTTGCTGTTGAAGTGCAACTAGACCTCCGACATCACTATCACTGTCTCGTAATTGCATCGTTCGGTTATACGAAGGCGATTGCAAAGGACTTGCGGAGAAAGCATCCATCTCCACTGCCTGGCCAATCACTACTCCTCCGGGTGGATGTTGAATGGGCAAGGGTGGAGGAGGGGATTCGCTCCTATACAACGGTTGCCCAGGAGGGCCTGGTGACGGCTGTCTTCCTCCATAGCCAGCTACCAACGGAGCAGATGGCGGGCCTGGCGATTGTTGTCTGCTGTAAACCCCAGGTGCAGAAGGAGGTCCGGGCGAACCCTGCCGGCTGTACCCTCCCGGTGCTGATGGTGGACCTGGAGAAGGTCGTCTACCATAACCTCCAGGTGCTGAAGGTGGTCCTGGTGATGCCTGCCGGCCGTACCCTCCCGGTGCTGACGGAGGACCTGGTGAAGGACGTCTGCCATAGCCTGGTGCTGATGGACTTCTGCCATATCCTGCAGGACCTTCGTTGCCGTAACCAGGCGGCGGCCCTCTTTGATTACGACCACCCATTTCGCCTGCTATATAGCCCGCCCCAGCTCCAGCTGCCATAGCCCCAATCGGTGCTCCCCTCCCATTTCCATTCATTCCGGGCCCTCCTCTACCAGGCCCGTAAGGTCCCCCTCTCCCATAACCTCTGGGCGGGTATCCTCCTCGGCCTCTTCCTCGAAAACCTTGCGAATTCATGGAGTCGTTGGGGTACTGATTCATTCCTCTATCGGTAGAACTCCTTCGCGAAGCTGATGGTGGCAAAGGTCCGAATGCATTTGAGGGCTGTAATGGATTCCCGTATTCGTCCCGCGGCACGTCGTATCTACCACCATGCCCGCCTTGCATTCCACCCCTTCCTCCCCTGCCGGAACCTCCATGCCGATCAAATTCATTCTCTGATCCGGTCAAAGTGGCACTTGTATTACTCGGCAGCGTCTTGTTAGAGAGTGATCGTTGGTTCAGGGGTTCACGCTCTTCATCAATGGCTCGCTTCGACTCAAAAGTAGCGAAGGCGGGCAATTTCCCCGAACCTGGTGCACCATTGATCATTGGTGGTGCGTTTGGCTGCGAACCCAGGGGAGGCGGGGATTCAGCCCGAACTGTGTCTTCTTGACGGTTGAAGTAATTTGCCCCGCTCATCTCAGCATTCTCTGCTATCCTCTTCTTTCTAGCTTTTCTGTTAACCAGTGTTCTTCGCATGGCGCATGTGACTACGCCACTTGCGGCAATTAGTATAGTAGATGCTAGAACGATCCATCCTCCCCATTGTAGATGCGGTACGAATAGCAGAATATCCACGAGAAACGCCAGCAGGCTGAGCAGCAAAGTGGGAAGCAGTAAGATGAGCAGTGCGAGAAGATAGCGTGGTGAATGTGAAGGCGAATGTAAATGCGCGGTGGCAGCGAGTATGAAGCAAATAAGAGTGAGAAGGGCGGCCACGGGGTGGACTATCAGGATCGAAGACAAGGAGGACCGGGCAGCCGGAGGAAGTGAAAAGTCGGCATCATCTTTGCTGTTGCCGAAAAGAGTCTGAGAATCTGCACACAACAGCTGTCAGCGAGTGTCCAAAGCTCTTGCCAAGGCATGGCTTGGGCTTGAGAGCTCCTGGAGCAGCATTTCAACACTGGAATAGGATGCACTATTTTTTTGGCCCAGCTTCGCTTCCGTATTCCACAAGAGCCTTTCAATCGAAAGTAACGTACTTGTAGTATATCCAACCTGTACACCTGTACATTGAGTCCCTTTGCAATATCCAAACACACCAAATTGAACTCCTTGGAACGACGCAAGCGGTATGCCCTTGACGATAGGGGTTGATATCACTGAAAGAAGCAGTAGAACGAAAGCAATGAACAGAAGAATCGCAAGAGGCGTAGCCGGTCGCAACATTACGATGAATGTTAGTTTTGATTGCTCGAAAGCCCAGCTCTTGGTTGCAGTCCTCGGGTTTTCCTGTTGTTAGAATATTGTCTTAGTCTCGCGATCCACTCCCCTGTCGCATTGGAAGCACACGACAACGCCGTCAGTCTCTTCTTGATCGCATTCCAAGATGCGGCTCCATGTATCAAAAGTTTCAGAGCACAATGGGTAGTCCGTAATTGACGGCCCTTTAAGTGGCTATCGAGGGCATGAAGTTGGCAGGCAGTGCGGGACTAAGGTAGGCCTCTCTCGAAGGTGGGTGTGCAACGGGGCGGTGGTGTTAGCCAGGAAAAGTAAAGGTCCGGAATTAGCGCGCAGTCTTGTTGTGGCTGCTCTCCCTAGTAGTCTTGTCCAATGGGTTTTAGAAACGGGTGTAAGGAGCGTTGAGAAAAGAACAAAGGAGTGTATGTGGTGGAATACCTTTCAGGATAGAGGAGCTGAAGCAAGATTTATTTGAGTTGTTGCTTTGCTTTTCCTCTCCCTAGAACTTATCCCGCTCTCCACTTTTTTTGAAATTGGATTTCGCTTGTGGACTTGCTGGGATGAGTCGCTCCCACTTCCCAACATAATCGTGCAGCTTTGGAATACTCGTAGGCAACTTTTGTACAGCATACGGATTATCAGACACGTTGGGAATAATAGCCCATGGATATATATTGATTAAAGATGGACATATGAGTGCCACTTGCTGTTACAGTGCAGAATGACCCCAGAAAACCGTGAAACCAGAGGTGCACGCAGGGGTTACTATTGTTACAGTGGTCAGTGGTGCAGGCTCAGCGTTTCCAGCGCCGAGACCTCTCTTCCAGTTGTCTGCCTATTGTTTCTTTGATTGGAAAATGCCACGCATCAGGCTCGAAGTAAAACACATGTCTCTAATGCCATGTATTCCGCATAACATCGATGTATCTTCTACTGCTTGAGTCTGTCAGAAGGTCTTCGGCTACTCGCGGCATGTTTCAGCACAAGATAGGATATGGATGGCCGTATATGAATCTAATCTAATCTCAATCTACGGGAGACTAAAACGTAGCTTATCTCGTTCATCGTCATCAAAAGTCGCTTACCATACTGGCATCCACCACTTCGTGAAGGCAGCCATTTGTGGCCGTTTGCCATGATTCGTCCCTTGACTGGCCTCTGTGCACGCTGCCTTGCTAAGAATTCAAACCCAGCATTTCTCACCACACGAAGGCTCTTTACCGCCAAGTCAATTCAGCCGCAGCAGTTTCAACCGTTCAGCGGTCCTCCTCCGCCAAATTCTCTCCCCACAGCAGCTCCACCGAAACAATATCGCCGCATCCGAACATGGACTCGTCGCCTCGTATACTTAGCAGTGGGCACGGGTGTACTATACGGTATCGACAGACAATTCTATGCTTCTTCGATAACCCGCAGCGCACGCACTTTCGGCCTCGGATTAATCGTAGCAATAGACTACAAGATCAACTTTCGTCCGCACCCACCGTTAGCAGAATCTATCGCTGCCCTTCATGCTCGCAATGCAGAGCGTCTGTTCGACCTTCTGCGCGCCAACGGAGGGCTCTACCTCAAGATCGGGCAAGCCATTGCAATGCAATCCGCCATCCTTCCTCCAGAATTTCAGAAAATGTTCGCCAAAATGTTCGATGACGCTCCCCAAAATAGCTGGAAGGAGGTGGAGAAAGTGATACGGGAGGACTTTGGGAAATCTCCCGAAGAGGTATTTGGAGTGAGCTTTACTGGAGAGGCTGGAAAGGGCGTCATGGAGCGGACTGCAAGGGCAAGCGCGAGTGTAGCTCAGGTACATTGGGCAAGGCTGCAGGATGGGAGAGAGGTCGCGATAAAGGTGCAGAAGAACGAGATTGCGCAGCAAGTAGGCTGGGATCTCTGGACTTTCAAGGTTGTGACCTGGATATACACTGCCTGGTTCGACCTTCCTCTGTACAGCCTCGTACCGTTCATCTCGCAACGACTGATGCTGGAGACGGATTTCGAAAACGAAGCTGACAACTCTGAGCGCATGGCAAAGCTCGTGGCTGGCGAATCTCGCCTTCGCGGCCGAGTCTACATTCCGAAAATCTACCGGGACCTAAGCTCAAAACGTGTCATGACAGCAGAATGGATCGAAGGTGTTCGGTTGTGGGACAAAGAGACCCTTACACGGCCATGGCTCGGCAAGCGCAGCCAAGGGAGCCCTGGCTGTCGTGGTGCACCTCTGAACCTCCCGAAGCAAGAGGAAATACAGGCCACAATTAAAAGTCATCCCCCGGAAGAAAAACTGAAACCCAACCGCGACTGGTGGAAAGGCCCTTCCAACAAAGGCGGCCTTGGCCTCTCACTCAAAGATGTCATGACCGAAATGATTGACCTCTTCTCCGCTCAAATGTTCCTCTGGGGCTGGGTCCACTGCGACCCTCACCCCGGCAACATCTTCATCCGGCGCCTCCCCTCTGGCAAACCCGAGCTCGTTCTCATCGACCACGGCCTCTACGTGCACATGCAGCCCGAGTTCCGCCACCAATACAGCCTTTTCTGGAAATCGCTCATGACATTCGACAACAAGACCCTCGGCGAAATAGTTCAGAGCTGGGGCATCAACAACGCCGACATCTTCGCTTCCGCTACGCTTATGCGCCCCTACGCTGGCGGCGATAATACTACCTCTGCCGAAATCAAAAAGGGCCTCACCGGCAAAGAGCAGGCTGAGCGCGCGTATGAGATGCAGCAGAAGATGCGCCAGGGCATGCGGGACATCCTCGGCGACGAGAAGAAATGGCCACAGGAACTCATCTTCATCGGCCGCAACCTGCGCATCGTGCAGCAGAACAACCAATTCCTCGGCTCCCCGGTCAACCGCATCAAAATCACCGGCAACTGGGCCTCGAGGAGTCTGGTCGACAGCCCGGATCTCAGCCTGCGCGAGAAGACGGTGAATTTCGGGCGGCATTTGATTTTCAAATTCGTGCTGTTCAGCAGCGATTTGGTATTCTATGCTGGCAAGATCAGGCAGTTCCTTGGGATTGGTGGGGGAATGGAGGATGAGATGGAGGCGCAGATGAAGCGGATCGCAAAGGATTTTGGGGTCGAGTTGAATCATGCTGTTTTTGAGGGGTGAATGGGTTGGGTGGGGTGCATAAAGGGGTTTTTATTGGGTTGGAGATGCGTATGGCGTGGATGAGAAATGGCTATGGGGCGCTATGGGTGTGGGCAAAACATTTCTGCTTCAACTGCATATGGGAAGGTTCGGTCGGCTGGAAGTAGCATCGTCGGAAGATTATATAGAAAATATCACAGATCGTACATAGGTTCATTCTAATGGAGATACTAGAGTCCTGAGGCCACACCACGAGCCTCCCTTACTACCTCCCTTATCCACTCTAACCTCCAACCTATTCCATTCCTTTTCTCCAACCTCACACCTTTTCAACCTTCCGAACCTTCCCTAACATCCCATTCTCTCTCCTGCCACCCCGAAGCCGCCCGCATCCCTCCCGCAACCTCATCCACACGCCCATACTTCCTGAAAAGCTTATCCCAACCTCTTCCCTAGAAGAATTAACGTGATTCTTCTCCAAACTCTTATCTACAACGCTTATTTATGTAGATGACGGTGCTCTAACGAAACCCATCCGCCCAGCAGATCCTCCTTCCCACAGTCCCCTACGCCCCCTAACCCCCTTATTTCCCACCGCTTTCTGAAAGGCAAACTTAGAAGTCCCTCGCCTTAATCGAAACAGTCGGTTTAATCCTCCAGGATCTGCAGCTTCTCGCTTCCGGCTTTCTCGAATCTCGCACGGGATTCCTTTGAGGCTTTCAGAAGACTTCTAGTAGTCCATCAGAAACTCATCTTCTACGTCTTTTTCCGGGGAAGGAGGTCGTGAGATTCCTGTTGCGAGGCTGTGAGCTAAGAGGTTAGCTAGCTGAGGGTTCTGACCATGAGAGAGCACGTTCGCCCTAATAGCTAGTTTGTGCAAGGTGCAGTGCTGTGTCGCGTTCACGACAGTGGTCCGATGCTGCTGAGCTCCTTTTGTGTGAGGGGGCGATCGGCCCTGCGAATGTCAAGCTCCTCCAGAGGCCTAATTGGGGGAATTTGGGGGAATAGCTCTTGGCTGATATGCTGCTTTCTAGTTTGGTATACTTTCTTTGGTGCTGATTTCTCGAGACGTTTCCTACGGCTCTTCGTCGTGTTATTCTTTTCTTTTCCTCCTTTGGTGTCGTCGCCTCTCATCCTCCATCCTTCTCTGCTGGGGGAGTCTCAGATGATCAATAAAAGTGTACAGATATCCTTTTGCAGTAGTATTCATAGAACAATCTACTCGAACAAATTTGTGGTAGGAATATCATCCACTCCAGCCCGAAAACAAGCTTAGACAAAGTAGTCCCGGTTTGTTGACCCATTCACGTGATTTCGTTTATCAACAAAAGCCCTAAACGCTAACCCTTCTATTCGCGTTATGGGTAACCGGGGGCGATTTAGCACGGCATTCTGCGGTGAATTTGGGTGCCATTCAGTGCTATATATACCGATATACTCTTCTGAATCTGTGCAGCCCGTTCGTCTGATCGAGCACGTAAGACACGCACTGTACTCCACAGCTACAACTCAGAACAATTCTTCGTTAGCAAAGACCGTCAATCGACTTGGAATTAGCATGACCTTATCGGCCCCTACAGCAATTTCCTGGTCCTGAAAACCGTAGTCTTCCAGAGGGGTACGCACCCCTTTCGTGGTTGAGCTCCACATCACTGTCCAGGAGCCAAGGCAGGCTTTCTATTGGTATCTTTTTAATTTCTTTTGTGAAAGAAGAGACTGTAGCTTGTGATAACAATCTTGCTCAACTGAACACCATGGCTTCTGAGACAGATATGACTTCTGAGACAGATAACGACGGGGCTATTTGGGAGTGGTTTGATTTGGAGTTGGCTACTGCAAGTGTAGATACAGGAGAGGCGAGCATGGCTGATGAAGAGATACTCGGGGCGAGCGTGACTGGTGAAGAGAGACTGGAGGCGAGTGCGAGTGGTGAAGAGAGACTGGAGGCGAGTGCGAGTGGTGGAGAAAGACTGGAGGCAAGCGAGATCGAAGAAGAGAGACTGGAGACAGCAGAAACTGCAGGATTGAGAGACATGCCACCTCCCTCTCGAGCCTCCGGCTTGAAACGAAAGGTGTCAGCAGAAGGCGATGGGAGGGGACAATTACCAAGACACGCACCCCTAATGCCACCGTGGACGAGTACCACTCCCCATCCCGTCGCCAAAACATATACTAGACCAACGCCATCAAACCAGTGGGGTTCGTCACCTTCACTACAGCCGTGGACGAGTACCACTACCCATCCCGTCGCCAACACATATACTAGACCACCGCCATCAAACCAGTGGGGTTCGTCACCTTCACTGCAGCCGCGGACGAGTACCACTACCCACCCCATCGCGAACGCATATTCCAGACCACCACATTCAAATCAGCAACATCCAGCACTCCCACTTCAACCGTGGGTTGGCATGGCCGCCCATCCCAGCGCTGCTGCATATCCTGGACCACCAGCGTCGAACCAGCGGCCCCAAGCAGCCTCACTACAACCGTGGACGGGTACCACCGCCTACCCTATCGCCGCCACATATCCCGGACCAGCGACATCGAACCTATCGCATCAAGTAGCTCAGTCATCTTCGCTAGCCAGCATGCCTCAAGGGTCCACGACAGCGGCACCATATTCTATACATCCATATCCTATTTCAATCCATTTTGAAATTTGGATAAGACCTCATTTCGCTCGCGAGTACTTCTTCGGATTTGTGGAAGGAAGCACTTACACGACGGTCATGCAATTCTGGGACAAAGTGAAGGGTAAAATGAACACCGTGAAGGATTTGGACGAGATGAAACGGATGCATTATATTGAGTTGAAAGTACGCTGCCTCAACGCCAGCATTGGCAGCCTAAGTGAAACCGTCAAAGATATCGTGATTCTCAATCGTACGGAGAAAGAGGAGAGGAAGTGGATCAACCTGATGCAGCATGCCATAAGCCGCATTGAACGAGGCGAAACGGTTACTGTGGACGCTTTGTTCCAACCATATCCAGATTGATCCGACATTACGCGTGTAGCATTTCCGATCCAAGCGGATATGCCTCAGTTCGCAGGATTACTGCAGCATCAAAGTCGGCGGCGTGGTATTTCGTGTGGTTGTAAAAATCTCGAGACTGTACGGGGGGTGGTCTGCAGTCAGCTGAAGGGGGGACGGGAGTGGTGAGCTACTGTAGTCTTTTTTTCCTTATTTCATTTGCAAGCACACCTTGAAGCCTCACTTTTGAGGCTACGAATAGTGGGGGTGATCGATAGCAACGGTTGTACCCGTACTTGGGGAGAGTCAATGTAAATATCTATCATACGGGAACCCCACTAAAAGTTCGGAGAATCAAAAATCTGAGGACTGCTACCAAATTCGATCAAATCCCATCTTTTAGAATGGCAGAACGTCCAACCAGATCCGATTCACACGCACCAAACTCTCTTGCGACGCGCTTCAGGTCCCTTTTCCGCCAAGAAACCTTCTCAATACCTCCTCAAATGTCATCCTATGCAGCTCCCCAACCCAGCAACCAAGGGTTTCAGACACTGCACAAGAAGTTCCCTTGCCCACAGCCCCAATCCTCGTTCCTCACTAAGCTGCCTCTCGAAATCCGAGAAGCGATCTATGTACACGTCTTTGGCCATTCGCTTGTCCACCTTGTTGATTTGGGCCATCGTCTAGCTCATGTGAGCTGTGCGCAAGAAGTCTGGGACGGGCATCGGCATGGCGTTGAGGGATTTAACGGGTATCCAGTGCTCCACAAGGAAGAGCACCCGGATGATGCGCTACTGGCGCTGTGTAAGACTTGTAGGACGGTGTATGTGGGCCATCACACTCTGAGTGATAGCTTTGCTGATACCGACTAAGCTATAACGAAACCGTTCCTCATCTCTACTCTGACCCCCGGTTCGCAATATGGCAACCGCACGTTCTTTTTACCATACCCCTCAAATCTCCCTATTTCCTCTCCCATGTCCGCTCGCTCCAATTCAGAATCTCATATTACCGTTTTCCGCAACTTGACGATTCCATCCCGAACGACATGGCCACCTGGAACAGACTGTGCTCTACACTCTCCAGCATGAAAAGTCTGCATTTTCTTCGTATATACATCCATCAAGACTTTTTCTTCGTGGAGCCAAGGGACCCTTCACTGGTAACCGAGTACGTGGCAGGATTGTTAGAACCCTTGAAGGCGATAGATGTGAAATGCAAGGAGAGCGCATTTGAGGTCTCAATTGGATGGAGGTTGACCGACTTGGAGCGCCAAATTATCGGAGAGGTACCGTTCCAGATCAAAGAAGTGGGGGAAAGGGGCTATGCAGGGAGGAAGGCTTCGGATGGAAATCCGTACGGCTGAGACTCAAAACGCGCTGGAAGATGAAGACGATAACAGTGTACTGGCTGAATTGAAGAAAGAAGAAAGAATTGTTAACTAGGGCACAGCTCTTGAGGGTTTAAGCGTTTTTGGTTTCAATTCACCAGCTCTTGGCAAGAACACGAGAATTATTATAGGCCACGGGATCGAGCCCCCATCATTACACCACGCTGTTCATAAGCTTCGCCTTAGTAGATTTTTCGGCCCATGGGCGAATACCTTCATCCGCACCCCGGAATATCGCTTCGTGGAGTAAGAGAATATCTAATCCTTGACCTACCTTTCCACCTTCTGCGATCAGCATGCTCGGCTCCTACAGCTGCTGGCGATCATAATTTCTTCAGTAAGAGGAAGAAGGACCAACGAGCATCGGATGGGACTTGGTTGCGTCAGGAGTAGTGGCCAAAGATACGCAACGCTAATAATTGCGTAAAATTTATGGACGCTGCCGTCGTGCATGGATCGGATTAAGATCCTTAGTATGGAGATGATATCTATGATAGGAGAGAAGTGGTCGAGCCATAGGGATTCGATTGCTGCACGAATATGATATGTAGCGAATTGATATCTCTTCCGGATTGGTACATCACTGGCATGCATTACACCCTTAACCGGAATAAATTAAGGGGACATGTGTATCGATCATACAAAAAATAATGAATACCGCCCAACGCTATCAATGCCTCCTATCCGAAATATACAGCCTCATCATAAACATTCACCCAAAGCTTTCGAACCTCCGCATCACCCACAAATATTCATCCCCGCCCACCGTCAGCACAACCTGGAAACAGCTTTTCTTCAGCTGTACCTGTAGCGCTTACTGTACCTCCGCGTACTACCTATGACCGACAAAATAAGCGCTAGAATCGCTTATAGAGTACAATGGACACATGCATGGATGGATGGCCAATCGACTTGGTCTAAATCTTCGAACATGTTGCATTCCTAGCCCCCAGCATACGATGCCACATGGTGCAATCTCAGATACTTTTTCGCTGCCGACGGCTGATGGGTATTGCGGAACGCGAAGTATCTCGTGGCAAGCAGCGGGGTGGTTCCTAATCAGGTACTCGAGCTTACAGTAAGACTCCTTTAACCCGCCAACGGACCCCCGTTGAGGCGGTGATGCTGCGAGCCTGAGGGATAATTCCTGTCGCCAGCTGCACTGAACTACTGAAGACTCTCAAGAGAACTAGTCTTTTGAGGTCGCATCAACTACCTAATCGTACCTAGTTGTTGAACTTGCGCTCAGAGTTTAGCTCGTTGCCGGTGCAATTTCGGATAGGGCGCAGTAGCTCTCTCGACGCCGTAAAGGCACTGCCTCTCGTATGATCGGACGTACAAAAGATGTTTTGCAATATTCCACATGATGAAATAACGCCCTTTCCGCTCCTTTGACAGAACATCTTTTTTTTGGTGAATCTGAGTTGTCGTCTCTTTCCTTGCATCATTCCTTTCCTGTCAAGTACTATCACGTCACAAGATGAAGCTTCAATCTCTAGCTTTACCTTTTCTTTCATTACTGGGTATCGGTCATGCATACGTTCTTTCGACCGACTGCCCTTCAGATAGTAGGTCATCCAATTCCAACTACCCGCTCTCAGGATACTACACCCTTCAAAGATTGCATCACGGTGATGAGATAGCAAATAGTTTGTGTATAGGGAAATAGTCCAAGCTAACCACAACGCCCGCTATCTAGAAAGAACCTTGATCAAGTCAAAAATCGATGCCGCTTTCGCAAGAATAGACAAAACAGCTACAGAGCTTAACAAAGTAGCTACCAATGCCCCAGATAAAATCCAGGCCGTTGCGGACTCGGCTGAGTTTCTGTTCAACTCGGGAGACTTACCAGGCATCGTCACAAATCTACGACAGCTTTATGGCGCTTCGCGTTTCTCAACTAGGGGGGATGGAACTGATCTTGTAGACAAGGACGTCTTGCCTATGGATGCGGTAAATGCCAACTTGTAGTTGTGTTTACTCGAAATCTAACGCAGACGGTTGCTTTCAGATAATTTACTGCGGTGGAGCACGCTTCAAGAATATTCTCGACACACGCCCAGGAGCTGCCCCTAACACCCAGGTTTTTGCGGATTCGGTGCATTACTTCGAAGCCGGCGATTTTTACGACAGATGTTTTAATAAGAACGACATCGAGATGTATACGTCCACTGCACCAGATGACAGCATCCAAAAACCTTCTGTCGTTCAAATTTGTCCCTGGTACGTGCCTGCCAGAGCGCCTGGAGTGCATCTCTGACGTGAACTTAGGTACTTGGACAAATTTCTCAATCCTCCAGCGCAGAAGAAATGCAATGCATGGCAGAAGAAATTGAAGTCGGTGGTCGATACACTTGGAATGGCCCACAAAACCGCAGCCGATGGTTCAGTCGACTTCGTCCACACGACGATGCATGAAGTCAGTACCACATCTTAGAGGGTTATGATTTATGTACTGACTTGACTGCGATCGTTTAGTTGACCCATACCAAAGCCGGTGGTCGGACTAACGACTCGGCCAAACAGGGAATTAGCGGATGGCTTGGACAGCAGCTCTTTAATAAAGATTCGTACGGTTGGTCCAACTGCGTGGGCCTGAAGTCAGCATCAAACGCAGACTCGTAAGCAGTTCTCCCAGTTGGCCACGGAACGTCTATCGCAGGAAATGCTAACTCCCAGACAGGATTGCAATCTTAGGAACGATGGTAGAGAGCATTACGACTTGTGGGCTCGCGCCTACAAAGGGTATGTACCGTTTGTGTCCTTCCTCACAGACGGTTTTCGCTGACCATCGACCATAGGGGGTGATATGAATCCCATACCAGGTTGGACTGCCCCACTTAGACGGCTCATCCGATCTTTACCGAGCAAGAAGCAACTACGCGCCTGGATAAGGCAAGCATCATCGATGTAATGTTATGACTCTGGAGCGGGATGGCGGGATTCTGCTTGTACTTCAGCCTCGTTGTATTTTATCCCGGGTTCTCCGTCGGCGTTTAAATGATTCTCGAAAGGTGGATGAGATATTTGTTGGTTTATACTACTCGGCCATTTTCACCAGAAAGCGAACACACTTGGAACGGCTCTATTCAGGTATGTATAGCACATTTCAAGAGTATTTTAGGATTGCATGAGCTTGGAGTAAGTTGAATATCATAGATGGCGTCCGTTTCCAGCGGCCTCGAACTTATTCATAATCTGAGATGTACCAACATTAAACCAATTCGTTCCATGTCGCTTCAGAATGTCGGATATTGAGCCTACCTAATGTGCGTCGGGCGTCCTGGCAGGCATAGGGCTTAGCGAAGTCCTATATCCAACTAAAACCCGTTGCATGGAATATACACTACTTGACGATTAATCTTCCAATTCACAGTTAATTCCCTGTTCATTTGCTGATGGCGTTGAACGACAGAGTCTTTCCCTATCATACTACTGCTCTTTGGGATCCCTCTATCCACCGCCCAGATTTGAAAGCTCTACCCAGCACCATCCCGCTTACTCCTGTCGCCGCTGTTCTTCCCCCGTTGATCTATTACCTTGCCCTACTTCTGCTTCCACCGTTCCCCCGTCAAAGTTACAACATTGCCATTTCAGCCGTTCGGTCTATTCTCGCACTGACCGCAGGTGTCCTCTTCTTTCGTCTCCCTCTCGCTTACCATGTTCCGTTCTCTATCGGTCTCACCTACCAGCTCGCCCTTGTTGGGCTTTACGGCGGCTGTCGAGTGCTCGATGCTTTCTTCATCAGTCCGTATCTTTTCAACCACATCCCTCGTCGTGTAAAGTACCACCATGTACCACGGGACGAATCTCCAGGCGAAGTTCTTGCTCGCCGGCGCTCGAATTCGTATTTCAGCTTACACTCTCTACAGCCAAAGCAAGGTGCTGTCACAGAGACTGCAGTTACCGATAGTGGATGGCCACACTCTTGGGCGGACCGAGCAAGCTGGGCGATTGAGCTGGAGCTGAGTATGAGGGGTGCAGGTTTCACCTGGTCGAGCGCGGATGTTAGGCACACGAAAAAAACTTGGAGACCTTCAGTAAAGGACCGAGCACATAGCATCCTAGTGCATGTCCTACCAGTACTTGGTGGGTCATGGATCATAATACGCTATATATACACTTGCTATCTTCATGATGGAGCACGGTCCACGTCCGACTTCGACGATCTCCCCTTATACATACAAATGCTACTCACCGCTGCTCTTGGAGGCTTCCTTATGTCCGCGTTCTCACTCGGTCACAGCATGTTCGCCATCCTACTAGCTCCACTAGCACCACACCCATTGTCGTACTTCCCCCCACTTTATACCTTACGCATTTGGGACTTGACCTCGGTTCGTGACTTCTGGAGCTATGGTTGGCATCGTCTTTTCTCAAGGTTATTCTTGGTATATGGCGTTTGGCCTGGCGAATTCATTGAGCGGAAGTTGACAGGAAAGACAGCATACCAGCCAGCGGACGTGGGAAAGGTGCTTGGGGGATTTGTCAGCTCGGCATTCGTCCATTCTTTTGCAGCCTATACCGTGGTTGGCGGAGTCTTGGACAACGCCCTTGGAGAAACGAAGTTCTTTGCGGGATGTGGTGTAGCAGTTGTGGTGGAAGAGGTTATCAAGAGACTGGTATTGGCGCAGAGACGTAAGCAGAAGCAATGGCAAGTAAAAGAAAGAAGCGATGATATGAAAAGATGGTATGACGGAATCATCGGGCGTGTGTGGTGGGTCTCCGTGTTGCTCTATACTGGACGAAATTTTGCAAGGGGATGGGTTGCCGCAGGGCTTGTGCGAGAGATGAGCGGCTTATGATGTGCTTGCAAACTTGGCTTTGGCATCTCAGGGACTGGCAGATAAGCGGAACAAGGTCAACGAGCTTGATTTTCTGACGGCAATCGCTATGAGATCACCAACAGCGATGAGGGGAGCAGACCAGGTTCATCTGTATCCTGCTTTGACAAGACAGCCAACAGGGACGGACGTCAACGATGAATCTGGATTACTAGGCTTTTTCAGTTGATTTGCAGACATTCCCAAGTGCTAACAAACATTAGATAAGCAATATATGGCTATCGACCTTCAGGTGGATGAGGATCACTGTTATAAACCCAGATATGAATTAGGTTTAAGGTTTCTGTCACTGGTCTCCTTCCTATCTGACTATCCTAACTTTACTGTACGCTGTCAAGCCCGCTACTACCCACTCTCATCTAGGCCAGCAGATAAATCGAATTAGGAATAAGATTTGTCTATATAAAATCGACTCGACAGACGTGGAAAGGGCCAGTGGCCAAGGAACGACGATTCCATAGCGCTTTACTAATACGGCTTAGTCCTTCCGCGCAACAGCCGACTTCCGAGATGATGACGATGTTGTACATCAGCACTAGCCCCCCGTGCCCCCCACATTCCGTTTCCCCAGAAAGGAACGAGACTGTTATTTCCATCTTGTCTTCCGACTCAATTAATCAGTTCATCATACACAATTGAGGATAACTAGCTGTATCATGAAAGATGGACTCTCCATACAACGTTCCTTCAAGCTCACATCTTCAACCATCACATCTACGAACCCCTAGTAATAGCAAGAGGAAACCCCGAATCCCCTTTCTCTCTGCTCGTTCCCGTACTCAGCACGAAAGCGGGGACGCCATCTCCCCTGATATTCATCATGTCCGCACAAAGGCTTCGAGCAGGCGGGAGAAGAAGTGGTGGAAGATTATGCTCTTCCGAGGCATGGTAAACGATATAAGAAGGCGGGCACCGTATTACTGGAGTGACTGGAAAGACGCTTGGGATTATCGTGTTGTCCCTGCTACCATCTATATGTATTTTGCAAAGTACGGTCCCCAATCTATCGGCTATCAAGCTTTATGTCTCAATCTTCTCACTTCGGTCCTTTTCAATGAATTACATACTTTTCCCCTTTCTTGTTTATGCATAAAACTAACCAATCCGGCAGTATACTCCCGGCTCTTGCATTCTCGTTGGATATGTTCTCTAAGACAGCTATGAGCTTCGGGGTGAATGAAGTACTTCTGTCTTCGGTACTCGGATCTGTAGTCTTTTCTGTCTTCGCTGCTCAACCGCTTGTTATTGTTGGTGTTACAGGTACTCAGTGTTCATACCACAACTTAGAGGTAACAGCTGAATCGTTCCATAGGACCCATTACAGTGTTTAACTACACAGTCTATGATATCATCACCCCTCGTGGCACCAATTACTTTGCCTTCATGTGCTGGATTGGACTGTATGTTTCCCAAGTACTGCAGTATTGCAAGCACTGACTACGGTGCAGATGGTCCTTAGTCATGCACTGGGTTCTTGCCATCACCAATGCTTGCAATGGCGTCACATACGTTACTCGCTTCAGTTGCGACATCTTTGGGTTCTATGTCGCTTTCATATATCTTCAGAAAGGCATACAGGTGCTGACTCGCCAGTGGGGCCTTGCCGGCGAAGCCTCAGCCTATCTTTCAATAATGGTCTCGCTCCTGGTGCTCATGACGGGCTACGTATGTGGAGTCATAGGCGGTAGCAACTTGTTCCAACGCTATATTCGTAAATTCATTGAGGACTACGGTACTCCTTTAACAATCATCTTCTTTACTGGGTTCGTGTATATCGGGCACATGCGAAGTGTAGGGCTTCAGACTCTGCCTACGAGCAAGGCGTTTTTCCCTACCCAAGATCGTGGGTGGTTCATACATTTTTGGGATATAAATGTTGGTGACGTTTTTATCGCCATACCATTCGCAGTCCTGCTGACGGTCTTGTTCTACTTCGACCACAATGGTAAGACCCTTTTCTTTCCAAAACACCAATCGCATTTTGGGAGATTCGGACTCTCTTGATATCAGCCCTATCGCTGATCCAATGATAGTGTCATCTCTCATTGCGCAAGGTACAGAGTTCCCTCTTCGCAAGCCGGCAGGTTTCCATTGGGACATATTCCTCCTTGGACTGACCACCGGGGTTGCCGGCCTTCTGGGTATTCCATTCCCAAATGGACTTATTCCACAAGCACCATTTCATACCAATTCGCTGTGCGTAACCCGCCAAGTATCGGACGAGTCCGAGTCCGGCGCGTCCAAGGGCCATACAACCCGCGTAGTAGACCATGTTGTTGAACAGCGTTTCTCCAACCTAGCACAGGGCTTCTTGACGTTAGGGACCATGTCCGGGCCGTTGTTGATTGTTTTACACTTGATACCTCAAGGAGTTCTCGCAGGTCTTTTCTTTATCATGGGTATTCAAGCGTTAGAAGGCAATGGTATTACCTTGAAGATGTTATATCTTTGTCGCGACAGAAATCTCACTCCTGCATCGGATACACTCTCTCGCATCCAGCGCAAGCAAGCCATTTGGTATTTCGTCGCGCTCGAGCTCATCGGATTCGGCGCTACCTTTGCAATCACGCAGACGATCGCCGCCATTGGATTTCCAATCATCATCCTCCTTCTAATCCCAGTCCGCACTTTTCTGCTGCCCAAATACTTCACAAAGGAGGAGCTCTCTATACTGGACGCACCTACCGCATCCCCGTTCACTATGGAAAGCGTGGGCGGAAACTTTGGAGAAGACTTCGATCCGTCACCGAATGGTGCCGACCTAATTGAGAATGCCGAACCCGCTGGAAGACTTGGTGAAAACGACTCGATTGAACGGGGCGAGGCAGGGAAGGAAAGCACTGATGTGCATCGTCGTACAAGCTTCAGAGAAGATGGGAATAACGTGGGGAACGAGATCTTTGAGATGCAGCCGCCTCGATTAGGAACTCGAGGAGTCAGTTACAGAAGTCAGAGTCGTGGGAATAGGCCATGACCCTCTAAGGCATCAAAATTCATGTCTATATACGTGCTTACATACTCTTATGTTGGAATCATTTCATATCGCGATTGGAGTTCGTTGCGCAGGACTCGACTCCGAAAGCGGTCCTAGCTCCGCCACCACCCCTTTCGTAAGGCGGTAAGGTACCTTATGCGGGACTTATGCGGGACTTATGCGAGGCAATCAATATGGTGGCGTAAAATAGTGCAATCTAAGGTGGGGCACGAATTGAAGGCTTAGGTAATATATCACTCGGCGCCGGTAAATGCTGACAAACCACTGAAGCGATATCGGATGCAGCACCTTCGCCATGCTGAAGTGAAGGTACCTGACTCAAGGTTGCTTGATTGCTAGAATCTGATTGAGTCACTGAAAGATATGTAGTCGAATGCGAGCAGCAGCATATCATCATTTCATCATCCAGACGGGCCGGCTCAGCCTCAATCGGCTATAAGTATGTATACGGAATCCTTATAGCCGATTGAGCCCAAAAGAGCCCTCGAACATTATGTCATTGGGCGTCAATCACATAACTGACACAAACCCCAAATGCTCCCCCAGTAAATTTCTTTGGAGCATTTACAGTCCATCATCGCAGCTCCCCTATCGGTTGATCTTTTCATGTGTCATGTCTAAGAAGAGTCGCATCATCATTACAATCATAATAACTTAATGAAATGGAGCGAGTGCACAGTCCTGCTTCGTCATCATCGCAAGAAGAGTCCGAGGATGAAGCTGCCATATCGCCGCAGGATGGTCAATGGCACCAAAACCCAAGTAACGCGCCGACTCCATCAGTGGATAGCAGCGCAGCATCTTCCGCTCAACCCCCAAAAGTCTCACTCCCAGTGCAGAAACGGAGGCGCGTGACTAGGGCCTGCGATGAGTGTAGAAGAAAGAAGATCAAATGTGATGGGAAGCAACCGTGTACCCACTGTACGGTCTACAGTTATGGTCAGTCATCACATCAGTATGCTTGGGCGGGATGAGCAAAAGGCACTGTGAGCTTTGCATTGACAGGACCACTTAGATTGTACCTATGACCAGCCCTCGAACCGCCGGCGCAACCCCGCTCCACATTATATCGAGGCTTTGGAAACCCGTCTGCAGCGAGCAGAAGCACTATTAAAGATAGTATTGCCCAACGTGGACTTGGATGATCCTAATTGTGAAGTGGGTATGCGGCAACGCATGCAACCAGTCGTGAAGCAAGAGATCAAGCCAATCGACTACGCCCAAACGATGCCGGCGATATTGCACGGGATCCCACAAGTTAACCCTCCACCGAACGCAAATGCAGAAAAAGACGCTTTACTGGAATCCATGGTAGAAAGTACCGGTCTGTTGGACATAGATGATCAGGGGTATTGGGACTTCCATGGCCACTCTTCAGGGCTCGTCTTCCTGCGACGTATGCGTGAACAGTTTGGGGATTTGATGGGCAATGTTGAAGATACTGCGATGCCATTCATGAAAACTAGGTCTCCTATGTCCTTGTCGCAGCCTTTCGAATCGCCAAAGTCTTTGGTGGATTCGCCAATGGACTCCAGTTTGCTCAATACCCAGGACCTACCGAGTCGAGACTGTGCACGAAAATTGTGCGAGTACGCTCTGGACGATGCTTGCGCTCTGATGCGCTTCGTGCATCAGCCTACGTTCTATGCCATGTTCGATCGCGTGTACGACGTCGCGCCGGAAAACTTTGGGAATGATGAGAACAGGTTCCTACCCCTTCTCTACTCCGCCTTGGCCTTGGGTTGCCTGTTTGCCAAGGCCGAGACAAGCATATTGCAGATAGAAGGCTACGAAAGCGCGATAGATCAGGGGTAAGCAGAGTAGCCAGAGATTAGGGCATAGGACCTTTGACTGACTCGCTTTCAGCTTCAACTACTTTAGAGTCTCGCGTCAGATGATAGACGTCACCGATTGTCGGGACTTGACAGCTTTGCAAACAATTCTATTTATGATCATATTTCTCCAGTCCTCGGCAAGACTCAGCACATGCTACTCGCACATTGGCATAGTGCTGAGGTCTGCTATTCGGATGGGCTTACATCGGACTGTTCGCATCCCCTTTAATCCAGTAGAACTAGAAACGCGAAAACGGATTTTCTGGGTTTTACGGAAGATGGACACCTACGTGGCGGCCTTGCTCGGTCTTCCAAAGATGCTGAGTGACGATGACATTGACCAACAAACGCCGGTGGAAGTTGATGACGAATATATCACGGTGGACGGGATCCTTCCTGTGCCTCCCGGAAGACTGTCTCTTATGACGGCATTCAACTTCCATACTCAACTCGTCCATATACTTGCAAAGACAGTCAGATATATCTATCCGATGAAGGCCCGTGATCATTCGCAAATCGACTCCAACCCAACATATGCCGTCAGTCACGCCAAAATCCGAGAGATCGAGCATGATCTTCAGCAATGGCTGGAAGGCTTGCCGATGGCTTTAAGACCTGGCGGTGAAGCATCTCCAGAGATTGCAAGGTAAACTCCTACCACCAGGAGCGGAAGAGATTTCATTGCTAACGTTGGCTACAGGATACAGCAACTCCTGCGGATGGCGTACGCCCACATACAGATGTTCCTCTATCGCCCGTTTTTGCACTACGTCTCGCCCACGGTAAAGAACAAAACGGTCGACAAACGATCGTATGCTTGCGCAGCAGCCTGCGTAAGCGTGTCTCGAAACATCATCCACATAACCGGAGAGATGAAGAAAAGAGGGCTGCTGACTGGAGCATATTGGTTCTATATGTACACTACCTTCTTTGCGATTCTGTCATTGGTGTTTTTCGTAGTCGAGAACCCCCAGAGTCCGACCAGCAAAGATATCCTTCGAGATGCAAGTGAGGGCAAGTCCACCTTGGCGAGCCTCGCGCAGAGAAGCATGGCAGCGGACAGGTGCTCGAGGACATTAGCGGTATGAAAAGCCTTCTCAACCATCAAAAGTAATCACAGATACTTACTGTATCTCCAGGGCCTCTTCGAGCAGCTACCGGGGAAGCTGAAATCGGTGCCAGGGGCTTCTACTACCCCCAAGAAGCGTTCCGCATCGTCAAAGCAGCCTGCTGTGCAACTCAAACCTGCCCGTAGCGCTCCAGATGTGACTCGGAGATCTTCCCCAGACTCGAGTGCCGAGAGCCAATTCAAAAGAGCAAGCACATCCCCTCATCCAGCTGCTTCAACGTGGAAACGCTCCTCTATACCTCAGGAGTCTTCGTCACTCCGCCAGCAAGTCATCGATACGGGTCACCGTCCCGGCTCAAACGATACTTATAGCCCAACAACGACACACAGCATTGGTGTCCATACACCAGATAGTCCAAGTGATCCAATGTCCTCCAGCGCGACACAGGCAAACTTTTCCATACCCCCAAACATGGCTGGCGGTGGCCTTTTTGACCTCTCAGCCATGATGTTCCCCTCGACCGATCCCTTCGCGTACCCTACCCAGCCAATGACCACACTTGAGAACCGTCGATTCGCCAAGCAAGAATATCCTTATGACCCGAATATGTACAGCCAAGCCTCCGATTCAAGTACTGGCCCAGCTTTCGAGAACCTCGACGCCCAGTTTTTCGGACCAATGCCGTCATACGTGATGCAAGGGCAAACGTCTGGAAACGAAATGCCAAATATGAGCGTGCCGTTCGATATCACTGGGGCGACGGGTTCATCTTCTATGAGCGATGGTGACAGTCAATGGGCACAACAGCATGGCAGACAAGGAGTAGTCACCCCTGGGATGAATATGGATCAGATTTTCGGAGAGGACTGGAGCATGGGGTGGATGGATCAAGGATATAGACCATAGCTCCGCGTACAAAGGTAGGTATCTATTTTCTCTGCTCATAAAATTGTGGAATGGGGTTCTTGGTGTACATATGGGGGATTGAAAGCATAAAAAGGACATCGGGAGGTTCAGGTGGTGCTTTCCAGGGGCTCTTGGAAGGGTTTCAGGAGGGCGTTTCTAGGGGAGAGCAGGAGTTGGATCAGAGGTTACATGATGATTTGAGTGTCATCGGAATGAGCACGCGGATAGTCAATGAACACACTAGGTAGATAATATTGATGAGCCAGGTACTAACCACAAACTCATCACGACCACCACGAGAGTGACGACCATGTATCTGATGCTGCTTATTCTCACATCCGTCCCATTGTACTCGTTCATTTTCAGTCTGACAGTAATCTAGTACGGTCATGACTCATGAGGCACACGCATGCTCCCATGCCGCCACACTCTCTATCATATCGAAGCCCCGTAGAGTATACAGAAGCAAGGTTTAATCCTCTTGCCCGTGATCCCTATTGCCCAAAGCATCCACGGGACATCAGCTCACAGCGCCAAGCAAATGCCAAGCCAGGACGCGCAACACCAAAGTCTTGGCCCCAAGCATTCCGCCGAAAAGATGGAAAGATGGTATCCGTACCGCAAGGGCGGGGTTCCAAGCATCTCCGTGTCTTGGCAAGTCTTGGCAAGTCTTGGCACTGATCTCTGATTCGCCCTCTTTGACCACGGAAAAAGGCGAGTTCAGCCGAGGAACAGTGTGTGACGGAGGAGAGACAGGAGTGATTGAATGGAGTCAAGGGGGCTGTGTTGTGTACTATTCCTCTTTCCGCCCTTGGCGCTCCCAGTGGATTTTCGAGTTCGCAGGTGAATCATGGTAATGGTATGAGCGAGCGGGATAGCTTTTTACTTGCACAAGGTACTCCTACCATCGTTCTTTCCCTACTTTAAGCCTCACCATATCAGATTGTATCCTTAACACTGACATCTTTCCAAGACTTCTGAGTCTTGGTTGTACACCGTTGTCAAGAAATACAAAAGGTAGAACGACTGCCAAGAATTCCCATACCACCCACCACCAGCGGGTTGCTTGGCGCTCTCACGCGTGAAAGCATCATGTCCTCTTCTGACCAGCATCAACTCGCCCAAGGGCGTCCCACGCCTCCGGCTGAACGTCAACAACACCAGCAACATCAACAAGTAGCTCCGCTACAGAGTAGTAGTCTTAGTCCATTTGCCTGCCAGTGGACAGGATGTGGGGAGAGCGCAACGAATGCTGAGGAGCTTTATGTGAGTATCGATCCCATGTTCTTGAATCGTTCATGTTTCCTGTTTCCACCCATTAAAGCCCGGCGTTGAGTCCAAGTCGACGTGGGCGACATAGATACTGAAGGAGTGGAACGAGTCGTGCAGTGAGGTTGCAGAAGAAGAGAGGTCGTTGAATTGCCAAGTGCCAAGCCTTCCTCCATCAAACCCTTGAGGTCATCAGAATGCCAAGCCTTGCAAAGCTCCAGTCCTTTGTCTAGCTGTTCTACCCGGACTAACAGCGTTTTCTCTGCAGGACCATGTTTGCGAGAGGCATATTGGTCGCAAGAGTACCAACAACCTCAACTTGACCTGTGGTTGGGCCAACTGCCATATTACCGTCGTCAAACGCGACCACATCACCTCTCACATCCGCGTCCACGTTCCTCTCAAGCCGCATCGATGCGATTTCTGTGGCAAGGCATTCAAGCGTCCTCAGGACTTGAAGAAGCATGTCAAGACCCACGCTGATGATACGCCCGCTGCCCGAGGTCCGGATCCCAACCAGGGCAATCGCCCTCTTCAGAACAATGGCCAGAATGGGGGGTACAATATGGGGAATCAACATAAGAGTAGGTAAACTGGTCACGTTACCAGATGTCTATTTCACATTTTCTTGTTCTGACACTGCTTAGACATGGTCACTGACTTGCAAGCCCTCGCCTCCACAGCGACAGGATATTATACCGACAACCACCAACTCCAGTCAAATATGCCTATGAATTACGGCCAACAGAGCCAGCAAGGATCGCAAGGAGGATACTATGCACCTACCGCTCAATCAGGCCCGGGGGTTTACGGCCAGGTATACTACCAGGACCCGGGTAGTCATGCTGCTTTCAGCACTGGAAAGCAAGGTTTCAACGCCCTCAACAACCTAGTCCCGGACATACACAACGGTAGTTTCGACCCGAGATCGTATGCCCAAGTAAGCAGTCGTTTAAACGTCATTCGCAGTAGCGGAATACCGTTTCTCCAAGCCGGAGGCATGGCCGATTACCAACCAGTAGCTGCCGCAACCAGCAACGAAGGTGCTAATGGGGTCTTTGGACCCACGACACATTACTCACTTCCCTCCCTATTGCCCAACCTAAGGACTAAGAGCGATCTCCATGCGGCCGACAGTCGATACGCGCAGATACAAACTACCATCTACGAAAATTCGAATCAACTTGCCGCCGCAGGCGTCGCTCAGCCAGAGATGCATTACGTCCAGAACGGTATAGTCTTGTGCCACAGCCAGTCTCCACCAAGCAGACAGTTATTGTCACCTCATCAGAATGGTCCATCATCAATTGCGATTCCAGCAGCCAATTCCCCACCAAACCATCATGGCACCCCTGGCCTAACACCACCTTCAAGCGCCAGCACCTACAGTTCAGGCCATTCCCCTACTACTAATTATAATCTGTCGCCCACACAAACAAGCAGTACCATGTATCCAACCCTTCCGAATTCCGCAGCGACATCCAACGGCTACTTCCCCTCCAGCATGGCGCCCAGTTCCGCCCTAGGCACCCAATTTGACAACGACTCCCGCCATCGCCACGGCGGAGGAACGCTGCAGAAAGCTCGTCCCCTACGCCCCATAAAGGCCGAAGAAGCGATGGATACATCTGACGACAGCTGCACCACGCCTACAAAAGCTGTGTCGTCATCTAAGGACGACACCAAGCTCTCCATTGCAACTCGCAATCAAGTGCAAGTCCCATCATCCAACATTGATCCTGCGCTCTCGGGTCTCGTCTCCTCTCCTGGTGGTTCTGGAGAACTGGATGAGGGCGCGATCAGAGCCAATGAGATTTGGGTGGAGCAGGCGAGGACAATTGAGGCGTTGAGGAAGTGGGTGCAGGGGAGGTTGGCGAGGGAGGATTTTGAGGTTGATGGGCAGGAAGGAAGCGAGGAGGGTGGGATGGGGATGAAGATGGAGCTGAAGCAGGAGCACGGGCAGGATGAGGTGTTTTACCCTTCGCTTGGTGTTTAAATGGGGGCTTTCGGTGGGAGAGGTGAGTGGGATTTGCTACGGTAGGACGGTATGGGATATGAAAATGGGGAATGAGGTACGGGATATGGGGATAGGACGTTGTTGAACTAAGGCTCCGATGATTGACGAGATCAAATGTTCAAAGGGGGCAATTGCAATAGGCGGCGCTTTCTCGTATTTGCTTCATTCGCTGGCACATCTATGAATTATTCACTACTAGCGGATAGCTCATAGCCTTGACAAAAGCGTCCATCCCGTCCCCTCTCGTGTCGCCAGGGAATGATCCACGGGCGAGATAAAGACTAACGCCTTGCCACGAGACGACAAACTGGGTCAATTTCAAGCACCTGCCGTACTCCCCCCCTGGCATCAGAAGCCCTCATGTAGTCAGTAGACATCGCCTCCCTTTCTTCCGCATACCGGCTCCCCAGCGTTTCCTTTTCCTTTCCCTTTCCCTTCTCTACCATCAACATCATTCTTTCAGGAAAAGAAAAAGATCCATTCGTCTTTCCTTGGGAGGGGCCCTTTGCGCTCGGATACGCCGAGTCCTCGAGCCGGTGTTTTGGGGGTTTTGGGGGTTTCTGTTCCGTGGCAGGTTGATTGTGGGTTTTTGGGGGAGGGAGAGGGAGGTTGGAGTGGAGGGGGAGGGGTGGGGAAGGAGATAAGGAAATCGATGATGATAAAAGACTAAAGTTCTAGGGTTGGGAATGGGTGGGTGGGGAAACAAGGAACAAGGAGGGATAGAATGGATGAGATACGAGGTGGGCAAGCTCGTTCGGAATTGTAACACACACAATCGATTCCGCATACGTGGCAGAAAAAGAAAAAAAGAAGGGGAAAAAAGGAGGAGTTGAGGAGGCATTGAAGAACCAATCAAAGGATCGAAGAACGGGGGGAGATTTGCAGAAGGTCGGGCGCGGAGAGTTGGGAGCGGAACCGCTGGGAAGAAATACGGGCTGCGAATAGGGTGGCGGCGACGATGAGGTGGTGGGATGTGTGCGGTTGGTGTTTTAGGGGTTCTACATTCCTCGGAAGAGGGGTATGGGCGTCTATGTAGCATGTCGGCCCCCAGAGGGCAGGGGAGTATGGGGGATATATGTAGCATGTGGTGAGATTTCATTGTTGCACGGGCGTTCTGCTGGCCACGAAATACGAATGATATGTTTCTACTGCTAATGGTTGTGGAAGACCCGCCAAAAACCAACGCCACGCGCTGTGCTGCTACGGAATGGGAAGACGAATGCGGGAATTGCCAATTAGGCGTGGGGAGCGATACCGACAAACGGCCCGGCCCAGTTGAAGACGACAAAGTTGGCTTCGAAGAATGGATGGCCGCAGTTTCCGCCGCCGCCGATGAGGTTGGTGCCGCAGTCTGGATGCGAGGTGTGGTCAGTTATGTGTCCTCCAATCAAAGGAGATTGCAGCACAGCAAGCGGCGAAGGGGAGATGACTTACTACCCGCGTTATCAACAGGACCGCCCAGGATGACTGATCCAGGGACGGTGGCAGTGTTATTCGTCTGGCTCGAGACACTCCCAAAGTTGAAGCCAAGATCCGGCATGGCAGTCGCGCAAGGCACCGTCCAAGCCGAAGCGTCGCCAGCACTAGAAACGTCCTTGGACCCGGGAATAGCAGCATAGTACGCCTTCACGACTGCAGCATCAAGCGACATGGTATTCCCGTCAGTATCCAGGATCATGCTCGTGCCCGCACTGGCGCTTGTGGGCACGCCGCCAATGGTGAAGAACATTTGGTCGATCTTCCAGGCTCCGCTGCTGGCGTCGATATTGACGTAGGTCAGGTCGCCGTGGAATTTGGAGTCGTCGATTTTGCCGAATTCGAAGGTGCCGACATCTTTGCTGCGGAGGTCGCAGCTGAGGACTGGGGCGTCGAGAAAGCCGGCGAGTTCGGAGACGAATGGTGGAGGTGGGCCGTTGACGTTAGGTGGTACTGGGGGAGTTTTAGTTTGGTAGATTTTGCGGAATGGTAGCTTGGTTCAGATTGGAAGACGTACAGTCTTGGCCAGGAATGGGTAGGGCCATGCCGATGATGCCGTCAGTGTCCGAATCATCATTGGCAGCGGGCGCGAGCTCTACCCGGGAGTTGGGCATAACGGCATCGCCATATCCAATGGTATCGTTACCAACATAGCCCTTTATGGTTCCAGAAGCGAAGCTGATGGAGAATGAGTAGCTAGTGTCACTGACCCAAGTGGAACTTGCGGTCGGGTCAAATATGGCATGGTTAGGATTGACATCCGCAGGTGCGACATCATGCCCAGCACGCAGCCAGAAATCTCCCGATCCAGTGTCAATAGTCACATTGAGCAGTTGGAAAGGTGTTCCGACAGCGACGTGGGTCGTCCAGAAATGGACGGGTTGTTGTTGTGGGGTTGCGGCGCCTACTCCGAACGCTCGCTTTCTCCACGCGAGAGAAGGGATTGTTCGTCGGACGGCCTCGAGCTTGAACGATCCTTTCTTTGCTTCTTGCTCGATGGCGGTAGGTGCTGCCAAGGCGGTTGTCAAGAGACTGAGGATCAAAGAGTGTGAGAAATACATATTGAAAGACTGGAGATGGGATTAATGTATAACACTTGATTCGAATAAATGAGGGACGTTTTACAGACAGACAGAAAGAAATCAGGAGCGGAAAAGCATAGTTATAACATGAGTAAGTCAGGCCCCCCAATGTGCACAATGCAAAGCGCAAGAAGTACAGCTGAAGATGAGGAATCCAGTCAGCCCATACATCTGGGTGGCCCTACTACGTAGTATAAGGGGCCTTGAAACATCGGCCATTGGGGTGTCATGGGAGGAGATTATAAGGTACCAAGAAGGGATAACTGCGCCTTACAGCCTCATAGGGCAGCAAGGATCTTGAAACAATGGGAAATCCGGAACAGGTAGAAAGTAGATGAAGAAAGTCAAGGCAAGCAATTGATCAACTTGTGGAAGGTTTGGAAATTTCAATCAAGCGGACGGCCATATCTTTGTCGATACGGTTCAGGAGCTGTGCAGAGGTTGTGTGCGTATGATATGGACGAAACTGTGGTAACCTAGAATAAGGGTAAGGAATGTATTATTGGAAGGGCTGAAGATCGACGGCGGGAGATAAATTCCGCTGACGCCAAGCTTCGCTCTTTCGCAAATGATAAATGGAGAATCCCACCGAGAGCTATCGGAGAAATCTGAGCTGCTGAACGGTTACAAAGAACCGTAAGAGTTTAGAGGAACGATTAACGCTGGGCCTGTTCAACGCGCAATTAAACCACCAACTCCTCAAGCCTTGTCTCCGACTATGGCTCCCAAAGTTCAGGAGCCTTCGCCTATTTCTCAATCGTCGTCAGATTCAGCGAGTGATGCTTCAGAGGTAAATCAAATAGATAGCGTCGAAGAACCTTCGAGGAAGAGGCGTAAAGTATCGCCCCAGTCAGACTTACCAGAACCTGAAACTCCACATCCAACTGCGCCAACGTCGTCACGCATCAAGCCCCGAGCACCTGACAGCGCCGTAAAAACCTCCAGCGATATCTTACATCCCATCGTCAGTAACGGGAAGGTGGTTGATTCAAAGGCGAGCTTTACTACGCTAGAAGTCGCACCGTGGCTCATTGCTTCCTTGGCCGCAATGGCCATCCTTAGGCCTACTGGCATACAAAAGGGCTGCATCCCCCAGATACTACATGGGAGAGACGTTATAGGAGGCAGTAGGACAGGTTCGGGCAAGACAGTGGCATTTACGGTGCCGATATTACAAAAATGGGCAGAGGATCCGGTGGGCATCTTTGCCGTTGTACTTACACCAACAAGGGAACTCGCCCTACAAATCTTTGAACAAATCAAAGCCATCTCTGCTCCACAGAACCTCAAAGCGATACTCGTGACTGGTGGTGTCGAGATGCGCCCGCAGGCGATAGCACTATCTCAACGTCCACACATCGTGATTGCAACCCCTGGCCGTTTAGCCGATCATATCCTTACGTCTGGCAGAGACACGATAGCTGGGCTACGGCGTACCCGTGTTGTTGTACTTGATGAAGCAGATCGTCTTCTAGCTTCTGGCCCAGGAAGTATGCTTCCTGATGTTGAGACTTGCCTTTCTGCTCTTCCACCTTCGCATGAGCGGCAAACATGTCTCTTTACTGCTACACTGACAGCAGAAGTCATGGCTCTCAAGTCTCTACCAAGAGAGAAAGAAAGACCTCCCGTATTCGTCTGCGAGGTTGACACATCCGAGATAGCCGTTCCAGCAACTCTACATCAGACATATATTCAAGTACCCCTTACATACCGTGAGGCTTACCTACACGTACTTCTCCTTACAACTTTCAATGCGGCGAAAAGATCTGTGATTATATTCTGTAATCGTACCGCTACGGCCAATCTCCTTGAGCGCCTACTCAGGCTTTTGGAACACCGTGTCACGTCGTTACATTCGTTACTGTCCCAGCAAGACCGAACATCAAATCTAGCCAGATTCCGAGCGTCAGCAGCACGCATACTAGTCGCGACGGACGTAGCAAGCAGAGGGCTAGACATTCCTGAAGTCGACTTGGTTGTGAATTACGATGTCCCCCGCAACCCCGATGACTACATCCACCGAGTTGGACGGACAGCACGAGCTGGAAAGAAGGGAGAAGCTATTACAATGGTGGGTCAGAGAGATGTTGCACTGTTTCTAGCCATTGAAGCGAGAATTGGGGTGAAAATGGATGCTTTCGAGGAAAAAGGCGTCAACATTGAAACTAGAGTAGTGAGGGATGGGCTCAAGGATGTTGGAGAACGTAAAAGGGAAGCTCTTCTGGATATTGATGAGGGCAGAGACATCAAGGGGAATCGAACCAGAGGCAAGATTAGGAGATTAGAATGACTCACGCCACAATACTTAGACAGCAAAGTGTTCAGTGGCTTGCTTGTGTGATCCCTCGAACCATGGGAATACCGGCCTCGCTTCTCACATAGAGATTCGTACATAGATCTTAGAGGGAAGACCCCCGAAACAAACAATGACTATCTCTCTTCCGACTGCATGATAGCTTATACAAACCGTTGAGTACTGGTCCAGAACATGGCATTTCGTCATGGTGGTCGGAAGAGGCACTAAAGGAGTCAACGTTTGAGCACATTTGATATCTTGATGGTGTTCCCATCCGGAGGGGGACAAGTGTCTTGGCGAATGTTTTGGTAGTAATAATCCACCAATCACAATATTTCCAAGTCGCACAGAAAGTCCATCAAACCTCAGGTCACAACGACAAATAAGTACTTACGATTTAAGACATTCTTACCTTCGTTCTCTACTTCCCGAGTATCATCACTCGTTGGAGACGCTCTTGTACTTTTGGAGTCGCTTTTTCGTGGAATTTGCATTGCGACTTTTCGCCGACTTATGAATCGATCGCGTATGGCACGCGTTGTAATCTACATCCCTTCCTACATCGTGAGGATTTTATCGCCCTTCGCACTCTGAATATCCTACACGGAATTCTCTGTGTTGCAAGCCTCTAGTAGAACTGGATGCCGGTTTGCGCTGGATGTGTTCTCCTATCTTCAACTAAGAGACTTTGTGTTTGACGATCTTTACCGGCAAACTCTGACGTATGCGAGGCGGTCACCACCTCGGAGTTTGTCAACACAGAAAACAGTCAACATTCACAGATCTACTGACGGACCACCCTTTCTACAATTCACTTTCTACAACCGCACAACCGCTGGACTCAAGCTATAGAGACTATCATCTTCGACCAAGATGTCTTCTGGAGTTCGGCGCAGTGGCCGCAAGCGGACGGCCGCCGCTGGTAAGCTTTCCGATGCTGACATCCCGTCTTCGTCGCCGTCTCGACCTGCGGCGAAAAAGCGAAGAGTAAGTTTCTTCTGCCGTTGGGTGGAGAATGTACAGCTGCTAAAGTTCGAATCAGGCCAATGGTGCTCCGGCCCCAGCTCCAGTACCAACCCTGGCGGCGACCCCAGAAAACGAGGGCGTACAGGATGATGCCGTCTCTGATGGCACTACGAGCAATGCCGAAGTACAAGAGCTAGCTGATGCAGTTATTCCTCATCTAAGCGTTGCAAAGGATGCTGTGGCTGTTGCCGAACAATGGTCAAACTCGAATATTGAAGAGCTTTGTGGGGAGAGTGTCGCGGCTTATGCCAAAGTTTGTGGCAGGGATTGGACCTACTACGTCAAGAAACTCAACATCAACATTGGGCGGCCCCCAGATTCGTACTCTCGACAGAGTGTTGGGGAAGACGGTTCAAGAACTCCGGCACTGGAGACCGATGACTCCTCGACCGTTCATATCGACTTAGGACCAAGCAAGACTATCTCAAGGTTACATGCCGAATTGTTCTTTGACTTGAAGGACACGAGGTGGCATGTGATTGTCAACGGTCGAAATGGAATGCAAGTCAATGACACGACACTTCGACGTGGACAGCAGTGCGATATCAGCAGTGGGGACGTGCTTGGAATTGCTGGGACTCAGATGATGTTCATCACCGCCGAAGATAAGGCGGATATTCACCCAATGTTCATCAAGATGATTCGCGATCATGCTGAGGGGGTGGAGGGTTCGGGTCGATGGAACCATCAACCCCATGCCCATCCAGAACCTTCGACACCAGTTGATAGAACCCGATCGTCCCAGGCTCAGTCTGTAGTACATCCTCGTATGAGTGGACAAGCAAATATTGCTCCAGCACCTCCCGACCATGTGCGACCGACCACTCCTGTCCAATCGCCAAGGAAGTCGTCTCAAGGGACCTCGGGGAAGAAAAGATCGCCCACTTATGGACGGGGATTTCTTATGCAGTCTAACGAAGAGATAGACTACGCTGACGATGCCAATAAATCGGTCAGGCCAAGCATGAGTTATGCAGTCATGATTTCGAGGGCCATAAATTCAACCGATGACAAAATGCTGACCCTCTCCGGTATCTATGAGTGGATCAAGCAAAACTTTGCGTTCTATCGGCATCAACCTGCAGGCTGGCAGGTAAGTCGTTGTTTACTCCTGCATGTAGTACCACAAACTAAATAAACTAAGACTTTCCAGAACTCTATACGCCACAACCTCTCGTTGAGCCCCCTATTCGAAAAAATCCCCCGCCGAACCGACGAGCCAGGCAAGGGAATGAAATGGCGGTTGGTAGAGGGCAAGGCCGATGAAATTATCGCCAAGCACCAAAAGAAGCAAGGCAAAGCTGGCCGCAAGTCATCCGGGCCTAATTCGCCCGCCTTAAGACCTCCTACAGGGCCAACGGATATCAATCTCCTGTCTGTCCAAACGTATCCGCCGGATGTAAACGGGACTCTAAAAGATTCTCCAGGCTCGCGGACTCCCCCAATGTCATCTTATCCACCAGCTGCCCAAGAATCCTTTACGCCATCCCGGGGTAACCACTTGACTGCCTCGCAAGGCCTGCCAGTACTTTCAGACGACGCATCCCCGTTACCACACCGCCGCGCTCCTGGTCGTGCCGTAGCAGCAATGGGTTCCTCCCCCACCCTCACCTCTGGCTCTTGGCGTTATGATAGCAACTCCCTAGTAACTCCCGCGCCGCGCCCTCATAACCTCAACGCCCCACTGCCCCAGACGGCTAGACTACCCACCAGTCATATGGCAGACAGTAGCCCCGCGCCATTCTGGAAATATAGCGGAGAACTCGGAAGCACGCCTGCCAGATGGGCTGGAGAGATGAGCCCCTTGAAGACTGGGGGCATGCAGAGTAGTAGTCCTCCACCACCGGCTATGAATGGGAACGAGAGTCCGACGAGGGGGAGGGGTTCGGGGTTGCAGCTGAGCATTAATAGGAGTGCCGAGATAGATGAAGAGGAGGGGGGCATCGATCTTGCAAGGTGGGTCTAAAAGGTGAATTTGAAGGGCCGATGGCTAATGTTCTGAGCAGAGGTTTCCCCAACATCAGCTCCTACCACCAACAACGCCAGCCTTCGAGTAACGTGACTTCCTAAGCATCCATGCCACTCCACTTCGAACCATCTACGTCTGCACTACAAGTTAGTCTACATCTTACCAATACTAAACCCATAGTCGGCGTTCCCTGCCCGTCGAGAGCATCCCCGCCGCACGAGCTTTCTCTTCTCGCACTTCGCTTCTTGTACAAAGCTTTACACAATCACTGTTCTAGTAGACGTTTTTCGCATGGAGGTTTTCTGATATTGATACTTTGCTGGCTAGTGGCTTTTCTAAGATTGGGGCGGCTGTTTTGCTGTGTAGGTGCAGGTAGGATAGGTAGACGAGAGAGTAGGGAGTGTTAGGGGTTAAGTTGCTGGATGTAGGCTTTAAAACGAAAAAGTTTGAATTGATGAGCCACGGTCTTCATGAGTGCCTCGGCTTCGACGCTTCTCCTATTCTGAATTGCGTGGTCATCTATATATACCGCTCTCAGTGCAGCAGCGCATGTTCAAACTTTCCACACCCCACATAGCTTCCTATTTCCATATCAGATCCCAACGAGACACAGCAAAGCTGAGATCTGCTGCGCGTTAACACCAAGAATGCTCATAGCATAAAAGACAGCCACTGCAAGTCCAAGGTTCCCCCTCGACAGAACTATCTACCAGTACTTCGAAAGCGCTTTCTCAGCCAAGTACCGTTGTCGTATACGGCCGACAGGATCTGCGCAGCTGTTCAGATCTAGACTTCTTTGATCCCGTTTGTGGGTGTTTATCTTTTCGTTGAGTGATACAGTATGAAGGATACATTAATTCCTTGCGGATTCGCTAGAACTCGGCAGAACTCGCGTACTCGGCGTGTATTCGCGTACTCAGCGCTTATTCGCTAGGACTCGCCAGGACTCGCCAGGACTCGCTAGGACTCGCTAGGACTCGCTAGGACTCTTGAAAGGAGAACGCCGTAACTCAGGACTAGGATGGTGCACTTATCGCTCTAACGCACGAGCAACTGGCAAAAAGTTGTCTTCAAGAGCACTCGTGATAAATGGTCGCATCAACTAGCATGAGCAGTAGCTAGGTCTTCATACCTAAGGTAGCCACCAAGTACACAGCAGCGGTCTGACCTTCGCCAGGAAAGGAATCAGTAACAGCCACTCAGCCGTCGCCGATTCAACCTGCCCTTCACTTTTACTTTTCAGTCCAAATGTCGAACCATTCGCCTACCCGTCAGTTTACTATCAGTCTATTACCTACCGTTCCTTCAGCTATCATGGCTTCTCTCAGCTCAAACCTCTCGTATATCCGATTAAACTATCTGGTTTAGAACCAGAGCAATCGAGTGGAAGAATTATCTATCCTTGACTTCGAGCCTCTGATTCGTCCTAAGCTGTCATGGTAATGATAATGGGATGAGGAGTACAATCGTGAGATTCTTCTATGTCAGGAAATGGAGCGGGACCGTCGTACCAAGACGCTCAGTACTCACATTGCTTCCACTGCTTCCACTGTCCTCTACTTTCTCCTCAGCTTGTCAGCTCTGCGAGCACCTTATCAAGCATTTACAGAGCGACTACTCCAAGCTTCCTACTTCTGGCTGCCGCCGTCCTGAGCTAGCCAAGCCGTAGGGGCTGGGATTGAAAGGAGCTTGGGTTCATGTTTCACACTGTTATAGATGGGCTTACACAGATTACGCGAGCTGAATTCTCCGTGGGCGGCGTCTCTTCATGGGTGGCGGGTGTTCTCGTGAACGGCGGGTCTCCGTGGGCGACGGCTCCTCGTGAGCGACAGACGCTCGTAAGCAGCGATTGTTGTTCGAGAGGTTCTCAGTATTCTCAGTACGCGCAAAGTGTCATGATGTTCCTCAGGGCTAGATCCGGGCTATTCAGACTCCCCACACCATACATAGACCAAATCATCCTTTTTACCCACCAATTATACATACAACATGGCATTTCCGTGACAAATGATAGCATCAACTAAAGACAGTCTTTCAGATACGACCACCTAGCTGCAGCATAGCAGTACCAGCCAAAAGCACTCAGTCACCTGCGTGAAATTCACCAAGCTGCCTATCTAATTAATCACCATACAGATACATATACGCGGCTCACTCCGATCCCCATAAGCCGTACAATATCAACAGAATCAGAGGCGAGAGCGAGAGCAACGTCGGTACGAGCTTCAACAAAGAACGCGAGCAGGCGCGACAGCATGTCAACTCGAACGTCAGAAACAGGTGCTTCTGTTTCTGCAGAACGAAAAGCTTCGCTTAGAATACGAGCAGAAGCTCTACGATGAGGTCTTTGAATGTCGACAATGCTCAAGTTCAATATCAAGCTTCAAAAGCACATCGAGAAGAGTCATACCAAAAAGCCTACTGCTCCTACCTCATCTCCGCTTATTACCCCTGAAAACCCGGAGAAAGCCCTTATACCTCCTACTTCTACACCTACCTCTCCACCAACGTTCAATTATCATTTATCTACGTTTCGAAATTCAGCCAACCTCTTTTCCACCTTTCACGCCCAAAACCCCGGAGAAGGCCACTGCCACCCCTTCGCAAACAATTTGAAAAAGATCAACCGAATCAGCTCCGTCTCCACCTTTTACTCCTACAAAACCGAAGGACTTGCCAGCAACACCCACTGTGGCCCCTGAGCCAGCAACTCAGCCAGCTACTCGATCAGCTACTCTGTCACCTGCTCGAGCACTTACACCTCCACTCGGAAATCTACCAATTACACCCTCACCTCACCAAAATTCCACCTCACGATGGACGACCTGTTCAGCATGTTCAGAAGAGCTAGGAAAAACACGCGCGTCGCTCCCAAAACACCGCCTGAGCGTAAATCTGAAACATCTTTCGGTGGGCTCCAAATCGAACAGCAAATCGACGCTGAAGCTAAGCCGAATTCCACACATAGACATCTACATCCTACTTCTTCTCCTGCTTACACCCTCGCTTAAATACATTGCAAGCACCTCACTAAGCATCTACAGGACTGCTATGCGAACCTTCCGTCCCTCCGTTACCGCCACGAGCTAGGCAAGCCTTGGACGCTCCGAACATAGAAAGAGCTTAGATTCACACTGCTCATAGACGGGTTACACTGGTTAGACACGCCGGCTGTTTAGTTTGCTGGGAGATACATGGGCTAACCGTTCATGCGTTGTGGCCTCGCCGTCGCCAGCCCGTTTCCACGAGGGTGTGGCTTTTTTCTGTTTTTTGTGAGCATTTATCATGATACAGTACCCCGCACTAAGTCTTCGCGTGCGCTCCCCAACCAAATCACCACCCCACCTGCATCAACCATTGAACCATCAAATTCAGCTGGGGAACTTCAATATTTGGGCTGGTTATTTAGTAGTA